>Ga0153917_1000035_pt1 | contig 161145 bp, 151 predicted proteins | sample TSFL001MetaG_FD_104695 | JGI IMG/M metagenome (GOLD analysis project Ga0153917, IMG submission 104695) | Attine ant fungus gardens microbial communities from Florida, USA - TSFL001 MetaG | ecosystem: Host-associated > Fungi > Mycelium > Unclassified | place: USA: Florida, Paynes Creek Historic... | reverse complement strand
GCTTGGCTTAATTGGCGGGACTTTCGCCTTCACATCCTTCAACCAACAGGCCCTCAATGACCGAGAAAACAATATCCAAGTCGAAGTCGGCGGCCGTGTGCATGACTACTACAATAGAGACACAGAAAACAAGGACGTCTTTGTGGAAAACTACGGCGAGCAACCGATCATGGCACGTATCCGCCTGTCCGAATACTTGGAAACCCAACAAACAGGAGCTGCAGCTCCCACACCACTGGTTGCTAATACAGAAAGAGATCAGTTCAACACATGGACTCCTTATATTCCAAGTGCGACGGCGATCGGAATGCGTACAGGCGCAGGCGCTGCCTTTAACCGTTATTCCAACCTGAGCTTTGGGTGGAGTCGGGAAGGCCAATCCGCCCCTTGGTATCTTCCCACCTTTAACCATAACAACCTGGACTTAAGCACTGCCGCAGCGGGCCACGCCCGTGACTTGGCCGATGGTTCAGAGGAGCTGACCCATCCCGGTGACGGTACGGATGCTTACTGGGCAGAAGGGGTGACCTATACCAATGGTGCGAATGGCACCACTTGGCATGGGGCCCCAGATGGTGCAGAGCGCACCACAGCGCAAAACCTCCAGCAAGAACGTGCCCCAATAACCATGGCGCAGTGGTTTGACTTACCCAACAATCAAAAAATCGGCGATTTCTGGGTCATCGATCACCACACAGGCTGGGCTTACTGGGCCTCTATGCTAGAGCCAGAAGCAGCCACATCCTACTTGCTGGATGCTGCTGAGATGACCAATGCTATCCAAGAGACGGTCTTCAACGGTACTTATTATTACGGTATCCATGTGGATAGTCAACTGCTCAGCCCAGACAATAGCGAAGATTTCATCAATGATGGGGAAAGCCATGACCCTAACCTGGATTATTTCCTTGAAGGCATTAAGAATAATGCTGTGGATGATGAGCCTGAAAACCCTGCCTATGATGAAGACAGTGCCCCTTCAGCATTTAACTTCCATCTGATGAACCCCGGCCGTATCTTTACCATGGCAGGCGAGCAATACCGTTATCTTGAAGATATGGGCAATGGTAATCATCTGATTATTCGGAACGATAGCATACGTAATGTGTCTTGGAATGCGCAAGAAGGGGTACTCACTTCTTGGTATGGCCAACTTGATTCTGCAGTCCAAGCCATGGTTCAGCCTGTAGCCAATAGCTTCACGACAGGCGAAGTTTTAGATGCTTCGGTTACCTTTGAAGGTGCAAGATGGCTTCCCAACAACTTAGAGGGAGCCGTTGCGGCAGACCAGACTCAAGTGGTTCCCGGCGGAACAGCTAGAGCTTTTGTCCTTTCTCTTGCGGATGTCACACGCTTATCGGGCCCAGGGCTAGGCTTCCCTAACCATGCACAACGTGGCTCTGTTACACTAGGTTGGTGGTGGCTACGTACTCCTGCGCCTGGCGTGCATGCTTGGCTTGTGGGTACCAATGGCCACTTGGATGGCAATCATGGTCGCACGGCTAGCACTACCGCAGGAGGAGTTCGTCCAGCCTTAATCCTTCATCAGTAATCCTCGCACGTAAGCGCTGGGCCAGGAGCGAAACGATACCGGCCTTCGTAGCTTGTCCACTGCATTTTCCCCTCAGTTCGAGTGCAGTAGTGCCTCACCTCCTTTTTTACGAGTTTAACCTTATAGAGTGCCCTACATTTTTGCTATAATAAAGAAAAAACAAACAAACACAGGAGGTGTTTATGGCATATAAAGTTAATTTTAAAGAAGGACAGGTAGAAACGACCGGACTGGAAAGCTCACCTGTAGCAGAAAGTCTTGCGGGACTGCGTGCCAATGAAGCACGTTATTTCTGGAACAAATATAAATTCGAATATATCACTTTTCCTGCTGGGGAAAAGGAAAAAGAAGTGGCTTGGTTGAAAAAGTTATTGAAAGAGGAGCGCGATCTTGAGTTTACATCGCCTATCTTGGAAGTCGCGGTTTATGAAGACGAAGACATCTACTGGCCAGAGTTTTACTTTGAAGATGGCTTGGTGATTAATGTCCTCTATGAGAAAACGGCTGAGGAGGGGAAGAAACCCAAACGTGCGGTTGGTTTCAAACTCTCTGCAGGGATGGACATTCCGCAAGAATTAGAAGGAAAATTCAAATTTGCCCGTCAACGTTCAAAACTTGCGGGAGAGATACGTGGTTCATTCTTTGTCTTGAAGCAAGAGTGGGTTTAGAAGTAAAGGGAATCTCGTCCTGAGGTTCTCTTTTTTTAAGGTTTGTTTTAGTTTTCTGCTATAATGGGAGTTATAAAAGATCACATAAGTTGAGCATTGATTTCAGTCAAAGGAATGTTAGGAAGGAATCTCAACTTGTCAGAGCATCTAAAAAAATTAAAGAATTGAGGGTAAATTTTGAGTGTGCATGCTTTTAGACAAACTAAAAATACGAAAAGAACCATCATTTTAGGAGAAAGAGTTGAATAGAAGAAAGCTTTTAATATTTTTATCCCTTTGTCTGACATTGACGACGACAGGTGGGTTTATTTATCTTGCTCTTGTTTTGCATGATTATATTACCTTTTGGATTGGCCTCGTTACAACCCTTATTTATGGTGGAATTTTAAGCATTGGGCTTTTAAATTTTAATCGCATTTCAAAATGGGAAGAGATACCCGAGGAGCTTCAAAAAAAATACGATGGTTTTGCAACCCGTCTTCTTCAGCGGGAAAACATCAATTTATTTATTCTCCTGAGCTTTTTCTTTAACCTTTGTGCATGGCCAGTCATGAAAAAATCAACTCTTTTTTTTGCTTGGTTGATTCTCACGCTCTTGATTGGGATTTACTTGTTACGTGAGCTAGAACATACGACCTATATCGAGGAACAGCTTCCTCAGTCAAAGAAGAACAAGATTGCTGCGGTTTTCATTTATTCCTTATTTCTAGTTTTCATTTTTATATTTCCACTGAGATATGGCTTTTCTATTCATGAAATGTCACCCATGCCTCTTGAGTCCTCTTTTGGAAAAGTCTTCACTCTTTTTCTTGTGGTTGCCCTTTGGCTATTTCTTATACGCTTCACATGGAAAGAATGGTCAAGTCAGCGCTTCTTTAGGTATCTTCAATATTTTATCTTAGCGTTTTCCCTTGCTTTTTTTCTTGGACGTTTTGCAATTTATAACATCAAACAACATGCGGTTTACTATGCCAGTCACATGAAGCATGAGAAGTATACTGATCCTGTGTTAATCGCAATGCTGGATTTTGCAAAAACAACTGACTTTCCAAATACGGTCACCTATAAGCAAAATTACTATGAAGAAGAAATAAAGTCAAAAAACTTTGGAGGTTATGCACTCTATCATAATGAGGGTTCTTATCCTTCGAAATATAACTTCCAAAGTGATGAATTATTTATGCAAATTTCAGATAAGGGATATTTTGAAATTTATACAATGTATCCCCTTAATAAACCTGGATACAAAGTTTTAAATGATGAGGAATGCTTACGTTCTATCCAAGGTTGGGTAAAGAAAACAGAACAAGAAACCCTCAAAGAACAGAGCAAGCCGCTCATCAATTTACAATTTATGTATAACATGCTTTATCAGAACAAATTTAAATAAAATGGTTCCGGACACGAATAACGACATCAGGAATAAGGTTGAAGTGTAAAAATGGATGAGCATATAAAAAGCCCTGAGTGTATACCCAGTGGCTTTTTATTTCGTGTTCTATATAAAATTCAAAAAAAGTAATCATCCAACCACTTTATTTGTACCGTTTTCCTTGTTTTCGTCTTAACATTCTAATCACTATATCTGATAAGCCGCAAAATATTCCCCCAAAAAGAGAAAGAGCGCCTAGAATTTCTAAAAGAAAATGATGAGCATTCATTCCATAAAAAAATAAAACTAGACCTATAGAGATAATCAAAATCCAGATGCTACTCATGGTGATGCGGTGTTCCAACCCTTATCCTCCATATTTAATTTACTTCAGGAGATATTATAGCACAAAAATAAAAATGTGCAAATTTTTAGAATGGGATTTATAATTTCTGAAAAAATAAATTTTTTATTTATAGGATCGTATGTTTCATAAGGATATAAAAGTGCATAGCTTAAATGAGTAAATTCTATAAAGTTATAGATATTCGTTATTGCAAAATGGCAAATACTCGACATTTTCATAGAAATAAGATTGATAAATGGAATGAGACATATCTTTTAGTGCTGTTTGACGTATAACGCGTGGTAAAAACTTGCGTATATCAACGGAATTAAAACCTACCTGAAGGTTTTTTTCATCAATAATGATGGGGCGGCGGAGTAAAGATCTGTTTTCCTTTAAAATACTTATTAAAGTTTTTAAGGGAAGGTCTTCGAATGTATTTTTGAAAGATTGATATGTCTGGCTCCTTTGAGAGATGATATCTAGAACACCGTTTTCGGTTAGAGAGAGAAGAGTTATAATTTCATCTCGTGCAATTTTATGAGTGATGAGATTGAACTCTTCAAACTGTAAATCGTGTTTTCTTAGCCATTCTTTAGCTTTTAATGATGAAGAACAACCCGGAATTGTATATATTTTTATCATGTATTTATTACCTCAATGGTTATTTTTTATTAAAGATTTTAGAAGAGAATGAAAGTTAAAGAACTTTTATTATGAAAAAAGTATCGCTAAGATAAAAGCAGCTAAGGCTAGGGAGAGTAAAATAACAGATTCGAAAACGAGAAGAGGAACAGAGGATTTTTTTTCTTTACTCAGCTTACTCGAGGGAGTATTTTCTTTTATAGGAAGAAAATATTTCTTTATAGAATGACTTCTAAACATGGGGGGTAGACTAAACATCACTATAGCAATAACACTAAATAAAATTGTACTTCCTAAATAATCGACGATAAGAATGTTATCTATATAAGTGCTATAAAAATATGTCCATACTCTATGTTGTATATTTGAATTAAAAATTATTGCTAGAGCTGATAGAGCTAAGCTGAGGAAAAAGAGGAAGATAAAAATTTTTCTGAGTTTAATACCAGGATGTTTTTCTCTTTCTTGGTCAAAGCTTTTAATTTTTACTGTTTCATCTGAAATTGCGTCAGTTTTTATTACCAAATTTTTCATGTTTTTCCTTTTTGTATTACGTTGTAGCTTAAATATTTTATAAAATGAGAGTTAAAGATACAAGAGCAAGAAAATTAACTGAAACAGTTAATTTTCTTGTAGATGATGCCTTAGGAAAGGGAATTTTTATATGTTTATCGAAAATATTAACGCTTATCGTCAATATATTTCCTTAAATTAACTTTTTACACGCATTAATTCATTTTTCGAATTCTTATGCTGTCTCTTAAGGAAACTCAAAAACGAGTATTTGAAAGTCTTTTTGAGATCTTGTGTAGAGGTTTTATGTCATTTTAATTCAAATTATTGCTCGGAATGAGTTATTTTGTATATAATTAAAATGTATAATATGGTAATAAATCAATGATTAGAGGGTAATGTTATGGCGAAAGATACAAAGGATATTGTTATTGAAGCACTGATTTCTCTTGCTGCAAAACAAGACATGGTTACAGTAGAAGATATTTCCCGTTACTCAGGAATAACTCGAAATACTATCCAAAAAAATTTTAATAATCAAGGGATAAATGGGATAGTGGACTATATTAATCATAAGATTACTACAGAAATTAATACTGAATTGATGAGATTTGATCCAAATGAACTTCCTTTAGAGATTTTTGCGGACATTACTCTGACAATTATGTGGAAGTATCGCAGAGAAGCCCATGTTCTATATACGAGCAACCTTCCTTTTAAACCGCGCATAAACAGTATAGAAAATTCCCTTTCTCTTCCCTGGGTAGAAAAAAGATATGAGGCTCTGGTTAAAGCACATAACCTCGCTCCAATTTTCACTGCCTCTGATCTGCTTTACTTCTGGAATTCATTTCTCTATAGTGTATTCTCTCTGTGGCTAAGTTCTCCAATCCCTGTGGATCCAAAAGAATTTAAGCCGAAATTTATATATTTAGTCAAAACTTCTATATTTGATTTAATTTACAAGGATATTGGTGTTCATTAGCCCTCTAGATAATTTATTACACAGCATCAGAAGTTTCTAGAATCCTAATTTACAGATATAAATAAAGCACATATTTCAATATGTGCTTTATTTTCTGTTATTACCTCTACGAAATTTATTATTGGAGGGAGGTATAGGAGTTGTACCTGTAATTGTACTCCTTTGTTCCCATTTCCAGGCAAAGGTAACGGACCGTGTTTGATTATCCAGAAACAATGAGAGCAGAGGTTCAGCAAGCAGCGAAATCAAGGAGGATTGTAACGTAATATTTACTCTTGAAACCTGTTGAAAAAGGAGATAAAACGATTGAAAAATGTGAAAAAAAGGCATATAATAAACAAAATAATCGTAAAAAAAGTAGCCTGTAGCTGATTAAAGTGGTGTAATTTAGATTATAAGGGTGATAAATAAGCTAAAACCAGCCACTCTAAAAAAACTAACTGAGGCCTTAAAAAATAATAATGATTAAACAAGTATTAGAAAAACTTGAACATATTCAGTTTGGATTACTTGAACAATTTAAAGAAAGTAAGGGGAAATAATATGAAAGACTTAGTAAATAATTACCACATCGCACCAACCGAACCGTTCGAAGTACCAACCATTTACCAAATGATTCGTGAACTTGCAATACATGAAAATGAAAATCCTGAGGATATAGATTTGACGGTTGATGATCTTGAAGCAGCCATTGGTGGATCCTATGGCATTGGCGTACCATGTTTTACCATCTACGCACCCAACCATGAAATCGTCGGTTTTGCACTATGTCACTTGAACTTTGGTTCATGGCAAGGTGTTTCATTATACCTGGAAGATTTTTATATCCGTAAGGAACACCGAGGTGGGGGACTTGGTAAAAGCGTATTGAGATATCTCGCCGGATATGCCGTGAAGCATAACTATCGTCGCTTAGATTGGGGCTGTTTCCTTGATAACGAATCAATTGGCATGTACCGTCACTTGAACAAATACGGGGTGATTGAACAAACGAATTGGAGTTGTTTCCGTCTATCAGATGATAAGTTGGAAGAATTTGCAAAGGGAGCATAGAACAAATTATTCAGTAAGAGTAATGAACTCAGAATCTCAATGCACTGTATAAAAACACAGCGCCTAGAAAAGGGATATTTTCTGAATATAATAAAAGATGTAAAAAAGCTAGTTTATTCATCTAGCTTTTTTTACATCTTTTTAAATTTTTCTTGTCGCGCTAACTTTTGAGAAACAAAATAAGTTAAGGAAAGGACAATAATAATGGTAAAGCCAACAGTCAAGACCTGAATTGTAAAGCTAAAGAGAAGGACAAGAGAGAAAAGTACTGTACCGAGCCCAACAAAAATAAATTTTTTCTTTATATTTGCGAAACCAGTGGAGAGATACTGTATAAAGCTCATAAAGACGGTCAATCCGGAAAGGAATAAATAGTTACCGCTGAGATAAAGGAGAATAGCTCCCAAAAAGGTCAAAGCAACAGCGATACCAGGTGCACCAAAGCGATTGTTTTGGGCCATTCGCATGGGAATATCTTCATGATTTTTGGCTAAACTGACTAAAATAGTTGGAGTATTAAAAGTTGCTGCTACAGTGACCCCAAAAATAGATATACAAATGGCAAAAATGATTAAGGGTACACCAAGGGCACACCAAGGGCACCTACGACATGACTAAAGGCAGTGGCTGCTGGGACAAGACTATCTGGGAGAGATGTGCCCAAGGCTCCAATGGTGATAGCTTGAATCAAAAGGTAAATAAAAGTACAGGTTAAAATGACCCAAGTAAGCATCTTAGGGAGGGTTTTAGAAGGATTCTTAATCTTGTCCGCATTAATAGGAAGAAAAGAAAAACCTGTATAAAAGAAGAAAACTGTACCGTAAGCACTGAGAAAGCCTTGTAAGGGATTGGAAGAGAGGGGTGTAGGATGAACAAAGAAATTAGCCCCCCGAATGAGCCATATACAGACACCAGAAAAAATAATTACGATCAATATTTTTACCAATGAGGTCAGATTATCTAATTTATTTAAGAGGGAGGCACCCAAAAAACTGACGAGGGCTAAAAGAGAAAGAACAATAAAACCAACCAGCTTAATATTAAGATGAGGCCAGATCATACGCAGTGCGGTCATTAAAGCAGAAACTTCTGTGGCTAGAGTGACCACACCAAGCATCCAAGTTAACATCCCAATAATAAATCCCGCAAAAGGACCAAATGTACTTTTGGCACAGACAAAAGCCCCTCCACTTTGAGGATAGAGTTTACTCATATTTGCATAAGAGAAGGCAATAACTAAGATGGAGAGCCCAGCTGCTAGAATGGCAAGTAAACTATAAATCCCAGCATTGCTATAAATATGTCCTGAGAGCAAAAAGATACCCGAACCAATAATACTGTTGATCCCTAAGAGAAAAACAGCAAATGGAGAAAGTAGTTTTTCTTTTTTCATTTAAATTGATTATATCAAAATAATATAGTTTTGATGATGTTATTGGGGGGGGGGGGTTCCCTGTTTAATTTTTATAAATTAAGAAATGATGCTCATGAATGTCTAATTTTAGTGGTAATTTAAAAACCAATACTATATAACTTGTCCAGAAAATGGAAATTTTACAGAAAAATGTTAATGTTAGGGTATATCCCAAGAAACTATTCGCCCAGTGTAAGAGAAGATAATGGTGTTCTCAGTAGTGAAAAAGAGACTATCAGCAATGAAAACTACACAGCAACCTTATGGACAGGCTCCAAGCTCTACCTGTAAATAAAGCCGCTACCATTTTATTCCTGCAGGAACTTGGCACATTTATACTTTCTTAAGTAGAACCATGAAATAAACCTCCCCTACTTCAAGTAGAGGAGGTTTATAATTGAAGTTATATCACTTTACAATCAAAACATCACATGGTGCATGATCAATAACATAATGTGTGGTGGAACCTAAAAGAAGATGTTCAAAGAAGTCAGCTCCCGTTGCTCCCATAACAATCAGATCTGCCTTCTCTTCTCTGGCAAAATCTACAAGTTTTCGTTTAGCATTCCCTATCAGCTCCTTGGTCGTAAAAGTGATTTCAGGGTTAACCAGACGCGCCGCTTCAAGGAGACTTCGTTTAGCAATCCTATCAAGCGCAGGAATTTCTTCCGCTCCTGCATTAGAAATTCCATAGAACCTTCTCACATCCTTAACCATAAGGAGGATCAGTCGGTCGAGTTCTGGGCAGGCTATTTTATTTGCCTCTTGAACGGCTTTGTAAGATTGTTCTGACCCATCAACTGCTACAAGAATTAAATTTGAACGCTTCTCCATACTTGCCTCCTTGTTTTATTTCTTATTTATAAAACGATTTTTTTCATTTTTTCTATATAGAGCCATCAAAACTGCAGTTAAACCTACTGTTCCTGCGCCTATTAGCACAAGATTTTTGTCTTTTTCGCCCGTTTCAGGTAAGGCTTCTCGGAGCTCCTGTACCTTTTGATTTTCAGCAAGGAGCTGATTCATTTTTATCTCTGAAATCTGTACGGAAGGAGCTGAAGGGTTCACTTCGACGTGTAAAGGAGGGAGGGGTGTTTCCTCTTTTAACTGTTTTGGCGCATCTTTTTTCTTTTCCTGCTTCTTGACGACATTTTCTCTTTCCTTTTCTTTTTCTTTTTCTTTTTCTTTTTCTTTTTCTTGTTCTTTTGGCTCATTATATCGTACGGACTTAAATTCTACAAATTCAGGCGGTAAATAATCTGCGATTAAGGGAACATCTGTCGTATAGATGGGCACGATTTGAGGTTGGGCTTGCATAGGATCCGCAAGACTTTCTCCATCCTCTCCAACACCCACAAGATATAAGAAAGCATAGATCTGTCCTTTGCCTTGGTAGCCTTGGTTAACTGCAATCAGCGTTTCTTCAATGATTTCTATTTCTTGTTGCGTCAAGCCACCAAAAGATGTAATATGATTGTTTTGGTCCAGAACCTCAAGGCTTCCTCCCTCTCCCTCTTGAATAGTCTCAAAAGTAAATTGATCATCCAGTAACATCCAGGTGGTCACTTGAGTAATCGCCCTATAATTGCCATCAAGTTGGCCAAAAGTATCGTATAAGTAATTATAGGCAGAAATAATACGAGCATATTGTTCTGGTGTCATATCTCTTCCGCCCTGGGAAGCAAAGTCATTGTCGAAAGGGCTCACATCCAAGAGATAACCTACGCCTGTATTCCCTGTCCCTTCACCTGCAAAGTGGTGAGAGCCTAAATAGGCACAGAAGGAAGGAATACTATTTTCGGGATTCCCTATTAAGGAGATGCTCATATCAAAGATATCCGCATGCCCCTTAGATGTCCAATTATAATTGCCTGCCTGCTCAAAGATACGTCGCCATTCTGCTGGAACAAAAGAATAATTGACTTGGTAAAGTAGACCACTCTCGTAATCAAAGCCCATCTGCGCCAAAATCCAAGAAGTGATATCCTCACCTTCAAAGAATTGATTCCGCTGCTCTTTAATAAGGTTGAGCAAGTTATAGTCGGCAAGAATAAAATCATGAGCTTCTTTCAAAATCTCATAATCTAATTCTAAACCATCAAAAAGTATATCCAACTCTTCTTTACTCAGAGAATTTTGAGCGTTTTGATAGTAATCCACCTTCGCTTTAAACTCAACAAGTTTTTGGTTGTATAAGTAGAGTTCTTGAAGGTATAAATCAATAGTATCGCGATAATTTATTTCTAAATCCAGACTCCACTGAATTTGACTTGCTTGTAGCTTCTCTTGTAATGCAAAGATGTATTCAAAATCATTTTTCAGAGCTGCACTCAAGTCTGCTGGGATGATTAAAGAAGATTCATCTGAACGCTTGGAATTGGCTTTCACTATGATATTTCCTACTCCTTTGGTATTCGCACCAAGTAAAATTCCTAGTGCTGCAGCTCTAATTACTTTATGTGTTGTTTTACGGCTAATCATGGGGTTACCTCCTTCTATTCGTCTCTTAATTTTATTATTATCTCATAATATTTTAATAAAAAGAAATGTTATGGGAAGTTAACCCATCCACAAAATATAAAATGAACAGGGAAGGTTTATGGATGTATACTCGTAGGTCTATTAATTTCAATACCATACAAATTTTGTCTCATTTAGAGGAATTCTGATAAAAGTTATTCTTATCCTAGTTGAGAGCAGCATTGGAATAAGGGTTTTAAAAGAATAAGTAATACAGGCTTGGTAGCTCTCCCACTCAATCTCTTAATACTTTATTTTTGCTCTGCACCTTAAAGAAGAGGCGTTAATATTTTCTACCAGTGCCAATTTTGCAATTAAAAGAAAAAAGCCTCTCCGTAGAAATAAAGGGGTGTGCCAGTAGAGAAGCTAAAACGAGACAGGAATGTTATAATAAGTATATGAACACTGAAATGAGAGAAAAACTAAGGGTAGCCTCGCTCTTAGCGATGAACGCGGGATTTATGGATGCTTTTTCCTTTTTCCACTTTGATGGCCGCTTCATCGGGATGCAAACGGGGAATATGATACAGGCGGCTGTTTATCTAGCCAAAGGAAATTTTGTGCGTGTAGCGGATTTTATCATTCCTGTTCTCTTCTTTTCTTGTGGAGTAATTTTTAAAAATATTTATTCTTATTACTTAAGGAAGAAGAATAAACCGGATACGATTTATCTGCTTTTATTACAGTGGACAGGTGTTACTGTTTTTACCTTGCTCTATGCCACAGTTTTAAAATTGCCCGTTTCCATTTTTGTTGGCTTTTTATCATTCTTCATGGCCATTCAGCACGATACTTTCAGTAAAACAAGAGGGCTTCCTTATGGGAGTATCATGATGACCGGGAATTTGAAATCAACGATGGTCAACTTAACGAATTACGCGTTGACACATGAGCACCGTTACTTGCAAAATTTCCGTGTCTTTGCCAGTCTGGTTGGTGCTTTCTTCCTAGGGACTATCTTGGGTACTTATAGCGCCGATATCTTTGGTAACTGGACATTACTTGTATCCAGCACATTTTTAATTATCGTTTACTTTATGTTAAGGTTTGAAAGAGAGGAGAAAATATGAAATTAACAGCACTTGGTGTTTGGGGCGGTTATCCCACACGTGATGCAGGAACAACTTCTTATTTATTGCAAAGTGAAGAAGGATTTAATCTTTTATTGGATGCAGGATCACGTGCTGTGACGGAACTTGAGCATGAGCTTTCACCCAATGATTTGGATGCAATCATCTTGAGTCACTACCATGAAGACCACATAGCAGATTTGGGCGCATTACGTCAATACCGCCAGTTGCAAACAGTGAAACCAGAGATTTTGCCTATCTATGGGCATCAGGAAAATGAATATGAGTTTTCAAAATTATCTTTGGAAAATGTCAGTGAAGGAATTGCTTATGATGTCGAAAATGGCACATCTGTCGGCCCCTTTGATATTCAGTTCTTAAAAACAGTGCATCCAGTCATTTGCTACGCGATGCGTATCGTCGAGAGAGCAACAGGACAGGTTTTGGTTTATACAGGCGATACAGGTTATTTTGCTGGACTTGTCGATTTTTCCAAAGATGCAGATATTTTGTTGGCTGACGTTTATTTCTTCAAAGATAAAGCCAAGATGCCTAATCATTTGTCCAGTGTAGAAGCAGGAGAAATAGCAGCACAAGCCAACGTCAAAAAATTAATTCTCACACACCTGCCACAAGTTGGAGATTTACAAGTATTACGTGAGGAAGCACAGGAAGTTGCTGGAAATATACCGGTGGACTTGGCTCAGCCCCATATGAAATGGACGGTGTAATGGAGTTCAGTCAGCAAGAAAAAGAATATTTCATGCAGCAGGCTCTGCTTGAAGCCCACAAGGCGGCAGCAAATGAAGAAGTGCCCATCGGTGTAGTCATTGTGCGTGAGGGGGAAATAATCGCCCGCGGCTTTAACCGTCGGGAGCTCGATGGACGTGCCACTCACCATGCGGAGATTTGTGCGATTGAAGCTGCGAACGAAGCTGTGGGAAACTGGCGCTTATTAGACTGTGCCTTGTTTGTTACCGTTGAACCTTGTGTCATGTGTGCTGGAGCCATCGGTTTAGCCCGCATTCCTCAAGTATACTTTGGCGCAACAAATCCCAAGTTTGGAGCAGCTGTAAGTTTATATCAAATCTTGGAAGATAAACGGCTCAACCACCGTGTCACTGTGGAAAGTGGCATTTTAGAAGCAGAGTGTGCTGATATCATGAAAGATTTTTTTCAAGAGCGCAGGAAAAGAAATAAAGAAAAAAAAGAGCAGGTGTAACTGTTCTTTTTTAGAGGAATTTTCTGCAAGTTTTTGTTACCATAGACAAAGGATAAAATAGAAAAACGAGGAACCTCATGGACGTCGAAAAAACTCCCAAGCAACGCTACAAAGAAGAAACAGCACCTTATCGCGCGTGGCTCAACAGTATCAGTATTCCTATTGGACTGATTGTCCTTTTTATTGCTGTATTCCTTGGGTTTACGATCAATGCAGCAGGATTAATTCTTGTTATCTTTGCCATTGTCACCCATATTGGTTATGCACGGATACATGCACCTAAAATCTGTCACGTAGCCCCAATTCTTTATTATGTTTACAATGTGTTGTCGATTTTTTATGTGATGACGCTCATCGCGCAAACCCCAAATAGTATGCTTGTAGCCATTCTTTCCTTGATAAATTTCGTCGTATTGATTTTTGTGATTGTCTTTTATTTCATCGGGGCAAATGCCATCAAGAAACAATTTCCGACCATGAAAGAAGATTATGAACGTGCTATGGAAGTTTATAAAGGGCGCAAATCCTCAGGTCAATGACAAAATCTTTGAGAGAAAGTCAAAGCTTGTCAAAACAAGAAGAAGTATGTTATAATAAATTTCGGAGCAATAAGTTTCTTACGAAGCGTGTCAGGACCTGACGGTAGCAGCACTAAGTATGGAGCTTATGTGCTCTTTTTTTTTGGCTTTTTTCATGTTTCACGAATGATTCATCAATACCTCATAATGCGAGGGTAACAGGGTTTATTAGCCCTTTTTTATTTTTTTCATACTTCACGATGCTCAATAACCTTTGGGGGTTTTTTGTTCATAAAAATTTTGTCCCCAAGAGGTGATGTAATCCAGTCCTTGGCACAGGGTTGCATGATTTTCAGGTAAGATATGTGTGCTCATATAAGGAACCATAGAAAATCCATTCCTCAGAAACAGAAAGTTTTTCAGAGTAGAATGTTGCAACTTCTCCAATGTATAACTCTTGTTCCGCGTAACATTTCTTCCATGTAACGGTAATTAGAATAGCCCATTTCATGATAATCAGTTTCTTCTTGTTGTTGAAGTAATTTTCTGATTTCACGAGGATCTATTATTCCATTATCAATAAATTCTTATCTAAGTTTTTCTGATCGTGCCTCTCGTAACATTCTTAATTGATTTCCAGAAGCAAGTGTGTATACCTTTGAAGATTTTCTTTTCATTTTTTCCTTTTTATTGTATAATATTGAATGTATCAATGTTATATAACTATATATTGTCTTTTGCAACAAATAATATTGAAAAAACCAATTTTTAACTCGAGTGAGATTTTATAGGGAGGACCGGTACGAGAAATAGGGATAGGGGGCTTTAACTTATCAGACGAGAATATAAAGCAACTGACACTCTTTGAAACCATGCTTGAAGATAATAAGCAAGTGAGCAAACAAGAAGCGTTGTAGCGAGCTGTAGATGAAACCAGAGAGAAATTTGACTTCACTGCCATACAAAAAGCAAGTGCATTGGCTGCAAGTTCAAGAGTACTAGAAAGACATAAAATGATAGGCGGACATGCTGTTGCAGGAGGTGAGAGCATATGACAGTGGACCGTTCATACAGTGAATATGAAGTCATCAGAACTTATCATGATCGAGGAATGATGAAGTGGGACGCTTTTGCGACAGGAGAGCTGTCTGAAGCGCAGAAGACGTCTATAGAAGAGCAGGAGGAAGAAGAGAATGGTAACGATAATCACAAAGAATAGCAGTACATCATGTCGGAGTGCGAGACAGTGGCTAGATAATCATGATATTGATTATGAAGAAATCAATATCAGCCGTCAACCTTTCAATCTCACTCGTGACATTTTAATACAAATATTAAGCTTAGAAGAAGAGGGTCTGTCTGCCTTATATGGCCGTAAGAAAAAGACAGACCCTAAATACCAGTGGCTTGTAAAGAGTCTTGAGGAATTGTCTTTAGAGTCTGCACTAGCCTTTTTGCAAAACCATATGGAATTACTGTGTACCCCTATAATTTTTGATGAAAAAAGAGTGCAGTTAGGCTATGATAGTGAGAACATTCGAAAGTTTATCCCAAAGGAAAAAAGAAGAGTGGATGCAAGGAGAAAAATGTCTCACTTAAGAGAAATGGAACTCCTGGCAGGTTAAACTTTTTAAAATTACTAATATTGACTACATGCCTTATATTTTCTATGTTATAATAGAACTCTGTTCTTTAGGTAAATCTCAACATTTGTTGGGATTTTTTTACTATATTTCCGAGTATTTTGATGGTTAATAGTTTAAAGTTATAAAAGTTGAATAATTTGTTTTTTTAAATTATGAATATAATATTTTAAGTAAGGAAAAAAAATACTTTATGTAGTTAGGCAACACACTTTTATTAACAATAATAAGCTTGTTAATAATTAGGGGCTTTGCTAATATATTAAAGAGTGATATATATCACTTATCAGAATTTCGTAAGTAGGAGAAGAAAATGTTATATTGGTCATTAGTTTTTATAGTATATTCATTTATAGGTTGGCTTTGGGAAACTATCTACTGTTCAATAAAGATGAAAAAATTTGAGTACCGAGGATTTTTACTTGGACCTTATTGTCCAGTCTATGGTTTTGGTATTTTATCAGTATTATTACTTGTTCCAGATAATTCAGGATCACTTATAAATATGTATTTTAATATTATAGTCATAGTAACTATAATAGAATATATAACAAGTTTTCTTCTAGAAAAGCTCTTCCATATGGAATTATGGGATTACTCAAATATTCCTTTGAATATTGAAGGTAGGGTTGATGTATTTGTTTCTTTATTTTGGGGAATAGGAGGTCTGTTTTTAATTAAAATTGTCCAACCGTTTATTGATTTTCAAGTAAATAAAATGTTGTATGAAATAAACAAAGGTTTCTTACTATTACTTGTCATTATTTTTTTAGTAGATGTATTACTTACCCTACTCTTTACAATTAGTGTGAAACCACAAGTAGAAAATATTGTTGATACAACAGATCCTGAGAATTCATCTTTTAAAGAATATCGATTAAAAAACTTGTTTAGACACGAGGGATCACATCAATATAGACTTAAACTTTTACAACATCTAAAAGAAGAGCCTAAATCATTAGGAATAAAAAATTTAAATAGAGTAATAAGTAATTATCCTGATTTTAAGATTAAATGATAATTACCATAATTTGATCTTATGAATGTTGCTATAATCCATACAATTAGTATAATTTTATGATTTTTTGATACTAAAAGTATGTGGTAACGCTCAACTTAATGGGGTTAAAAAAGTATAAAATGGTTGTTGGTATTGGCATTTTTATATCGGTCATAAAGTAGATTTTTTTTTATGATATCGTTATAATTGATCATATAATTATAAGGAGTTTTTATATAATATGTCAAAAATAACTTTACAAAAAGTTCGGAATTTAACAGGGATTAGTGGAATTATATCTCTCATCTTAGGCTTGCTTATTCTGTTATTTCCAGGAATAAGTGCGCAATTAGGAACCATACTAGTGGGGGCTTCGTTTATTCTCATGGGTATTATTTATCTGTTTTCATTTATTACTCTACCCTTAGAAAGTAGTTGGAGTAAATTTGGACATATCATACTAGGAGTACTCTATATTGTTACAGGTATATTTTCTTTACTTAATATTACAGCTACAACTGCTGTACTTTTCATTATCATAGGTATACTTGTAGGAATGACATGGGTTTATGAAGGCTGTCTTACACTAACACTTGTCTTCACAAGCTCTGCAAAAGGCTGGACTATTCTTTCTAGTATTATAAGTATTTTAGCAGGAATATCACTCCTTTTATCACCATTTATCGGAGCAGTTGCTCTTTGGACTTTACTTGGTACAATATTATTGGTGATTGGTATAGTTAAATTAATCCAATTCTTTTCATGGAAATAAAATATATCAAATTGACATAAATAACCTACGAAAAATTTCGTAGGTTATTTATATAGTATTTTCAGAATATATCTGGTTTTTATTCTATTCATAGTCTCGAGGAAGGATATTTAGAATCTGCTCTATTCTTTTTAAAAATCATATGGAGTTGCAGTGTACGCTTATTATTTTGGTTATTACAGTTTAAACTAAGATTTTGTATCTTGATAAAGTTTTTCCAGCAATTGCGTTAAGTCATTCCACTCCTCATCGGTTAGCTGAGACTTGTTTAGTAAAATTTGTGGAAGATCATAAGCCTCTTCTCGAACCTGTTTTCCTAATTCTGTAATGCTAAGCAAGACGACACGTTCATCTTCATTACTTCTTTCTCTTTTCACTAAAGCATGTTGCTCCATACGTTTAAGCAGTGGAGTCAAGGTATTGCTGGCGAGATCAAGTTCTTCACCTATTCTTTTAACAGATATTTTTCCTAAGTCATATAAACTGACTAAAATTAAATATTGAGGGTAAGTCAAACGATGCTTTTCTAATGAAGGAGTATAAAGCCTTTGAATGGCACGAGAAGTGGCATATAGAGAAAAGCAAAGGTGATCGCTCAATGGCGTTAATTTTTTATTTTGAGTCATATTAAACCTTCTAGCTACATATTTTTTACTAGTATAAACTAAATTGTAAAATTGCTCAAGTCTAAATCCTTGACGATTTAATCGTGAGCGATTATAATAAAGACATAAACTTAATAAAGGAGAAATTAATAATGACAAAACGTATTTCATTAGAAAAAGAAGCAATTGATTTTAGTGAGGCGAATGCCCCTCACCCTCGTATTTATGAGTTAGAAGCTCAAGATGGACGTGAGTTACTTGAAAAAGTACAAGAATCTCCAGTGTACAAATACAACGTTGATATTGAAGATACATTGATGAATACGGGTGAATATGGACAAATTAATGTCCGCTTTATCCGACCTGCGGGCAACTATGCAAAACTCCCTGTTATTTTCTATATTCATGGCGCAGGTTGGGTGTTTGGTAGTGCAAAAACACATGATAAATTGGTACGCGAACTTGCGGTAAGAACAAATTCTGTTGTTGTTTTTCCAGAATATAGCTTGTCTCCTGAAGCAAAATACCCAACGGCTATTGAACAAAATTATGCCATCTTACAACAGTTGCCAGATATCGCAGAAAGTAAAGGGCTTGATATTCGTCGTTTAACAGTAGCTGGTGATTCTGTTGGAGGTAATATGGCAACGGTCATGACGATTATGACAAAACAACGGAGTGGACTACCTATTAAACAACAGTTGTTATATTACCCTGTCACAGATTCCAATTTTGAAACAGAGTCATACAATGAATTTGCGGAAGGTTACTTTTTAACAAAAGAAGGGATGCAATGGTTCTGGAATCAATATATAACGGATGAAAAAGAACGTGCACAAATTACTGCCTCTCCATTAAAAGCTAGTCTTGAAGAATTGAAAGACCTACCTTCTGCAATGATTTTAAACGGAGAAGCAGATGTTCTACGTGATGAGGGTGAAGCTTATGCAAGAAAATTACGTGATGCAGGCGTAGAAGTGACACAAGTTCGTTTCCAAGGGATGATTCATGACTTTGTAATGGTGAACAGTTTGGACCACACGAATGCTACTCGTGCGGCTATGGTTTTATCTACAGAATGGGTTAACAGAAAAAATAATCTATAATTGTCAATTAGAACGAGAAAATATTTAAAATAGAGGATGGTTTGTCTTTCAAAACTAAGGAGAATAAAATGAAAATTAAATTTGATGAAAAAACCGCTGAAAAAATTAAAAATTTAGGTGAAGCTGATTTAGTATTTGATTTTGACCACACATTAAGTGAAAAAAATACGGAAGTAGATGCTTGTGCAGGTGGGATTTCTCGCTATAGAATTGTGGCTGTGGAAAAAGGAAATATACCAGATGAATTTGATGCGACAATAGATTCTGAGTTTGGTCCGATTTATTATAAAGGTTATGGTTCTTATTTCTTTCAAGATGAAATGTACACTGTCTTTAACCCCTCTTATAATCTAATTGAACTTCGCAGCACAGCGGAACGTTTGAGTGCTAACCTTTTAATTGTAGATTTTCGTGGGAAAAATAAAGTGAATTTTTAACTAGAAGTAATTATTTATATATGAACTTCTTAATAGATTACAGAATATAAAAATAGAAAAAAGCTCATAACTTAATATTTTTGAGTTTTTTATAACTATTAATCCAAGAGGGTGACCCAAAGAGTATGCTCAGGAATTCTTTTTATTCTTATGATATTTTTGTTTTTGCAAAGGAGCATAATATAGCTCAATATATGCCTGGCATCCCAGTATAGAGCTAATTCTTTATGAAAAATGGAAAACTAACCAAGTAGGAAAAAGTTCAAAAAAATATATAAAATAAGAAGTCGTTGGGAAAAACTTTTTCCCAACGACTTTTTGTTCTGTATGTTTAAAGATAGTTTTATCTATTGTAGAGTTCGGATAAGGAAGGAGCTAACATATCGAGCATGCGATTAGCTACAGTTTCAGGATTTACAGCAAAATCATGGGCAAACCACTCTTCTGTAATAGTTTTAACTCCAGACGTCATGTATAAGGCATAGCTTTGCAGAGTATCTTCTTCAAATTTTTTAGAAAGAAATTCAGATATAGCGAGAAGGAAATGATTATAGTATGTTGAATACAGCATACTATAATCATTTCTTCAGGTTTAGCCATATCCACATTATCCAGGAAAGGAAGATTTTCTTTTTGGAGTTGATCAAACCCAATTAGTATTTCTTCAAGAATTCTTTCAATGACGTCTTATTCTTAAAGTAGTTATAAAAAGTCACTCGACTAATCCCAACTTCTTGTGCTATTTCCATAACTGAAATTTAATCAATGTTTTTTGTATGAAACTGCTCTATAAAATAGTTAATGATTGCATCAGCTGTTTCCGAATTTCCCATGATATCCTCTTTCTATATTTTAGCTGACAATTGTAAAAATGAAGAATTTATCTTTGTGAGAACTTAAGGACAAACATTAGATAGAAATATGTTGCCAGTTGTTTTTAAAGAAGGTTGTACGAATGTCCCGATTAAAGCGATAATGGAACGTGTAGGACATTTGAATGAAAAGATGATTTTACAGGTATGTAGTCATGTTAAAAAGAATATGCAAGAAAATTTTCTTCTGAAAATGAACGAGAGGGTATTTTAAAAACTAATCAAAATTAAAAGGAATAAGTAGGAATAGAGAGCAAATATTGATTCAAAAAATCCCATCAATATTAACGACTACAGGTACATGGAGAAGTCAGTAGGCATAAGGAATTGTACGGACTTTTAAAATATAATTTTATGTTAAATAATCCTACTTAAAACTAAAACTAGTTCATAATATTCTGAACTAGTTTATCTACTTACTCTCTTTGGGGATTTTTTGGGGATTAGTCTATTTTAAAAATATAAAAATAGACTAATAAAGCTAATTAGAGCACATTTCTAATTTATGTGCTCTTTTTTTTATTTGAATTCAGGTTAGGGTTGGAGTCAAATAGATTAAGTAAGAGAGCACCTATTAAACAAAATCACTCCACAACAATTTGTTTAGCACTCCCCGCACTGCCCGAAAAGTCAATGCTTAAAGTGTGCGTGGCTTCATCAAAACTTACGCCGTCACTCATCGAAAGGATGTTCTTGAAATCTTTTGGCAGTTGGATATGAGCGGTCTCATTGGTTTGAGTGGGGTTTGCAATTGTGTATGTGGTTTGTGTCTGCTGAGTTTGTTTTAATAAGGAGATAGGCTTATCCGTGGTGATGTCTGCGATGCTTCCGCCTGTGGCAGCCCAGAAATTAATGCCTAAATAACCAGCAGTTTCCATTTGCACCGCTTGGATACTTTCGGTGTTTGCAAGAATTTTAAGCGCGTTATCTTGGGTATAATTTTTAAGTCTTTCTTGTGTTGCTTCTGGAAGAATAACATAAGCATAGGCTGCATTTTGAGGATGTTGGCCGTGATTGATCAGGAATTTACGGTACTCACCGTTATAAATCTTGTTACTAGGAAAGGCGCTATTGATATCGGCGTAAGTCCCTGTTCTTTTTTCACTTTGCACGGTAACGTCTGAAGCAGTTGGGAAGTAATAGCCAATCGAAGCATGTTGATGATCAGACTGCAAGAGGAGCCATTCTTTTTTACTTTCTTCTGAGGCATCAGTGATATTCCCCTTATTTGAAATGATTTGATATTGGTAAGACGTATTAAGCAAGCGGTTGTCAACCACCGTTTCGATTGATGCGGTGGTGTCACCACTAATTCCAGCCCCTAAGGCAATCGTCTGATCTTCGAGAACAAACCAGGATTTTTTAGCACGAAGATTCATCGGAAGGACAGTGCCGTTGTTTTTGGTGCCTTGTTTATTAAGTGCCATGCCCATAACGGCTTGATTTTCTGCAGCTGCTCCACCGACCCATGTTTCGGGAGAAGTTACGGTAGTGAAGGATGAATTTTCATCTTGAAGTGCTACAGTGTCTACGGTTGTCCCAGGTAAGCGATAAGGATCAACAGTTGGCCAGTAACTGTTACTGAATTGGACATCATCGTTATTATAAAGATAAAACATGCCATCAGCTGTATGCCAGCCACGTTTGTTTTCACCATTGCCTGCTTCAAAAGAAGAGGTGCGGTTGGAGTACAAGCTTAGGCTCATCATATAATTTGGATTACTTTGAACAAAACGATCCATTGAGGCGAAAACTTTTGTTCCCGTAAAGGGAAGAGTATCTCCAATGATTGCTGTATTTGCCATTAAAGAAAGGGTCAGTTGTAAGTCATTATAGTCTCTCGTGTTATTGAGATAATAATCAGGATTTGCTTGCATCCAGTATTTGACCGCTTCCTGCAGCTTATTTTGACTTGCTTCAGGTGCTAAGTTAGCCACAATAAGCAAATTATACATCGTGGTTGAACCGTAGCCGATCTGCGTCTCTTTCGGAGCGCGTGAGATTGAACGTCCATTGACACCTGGAAGCATTGTTCCTTGATAAATGAGGGGTAAAAATGATTGTTCGACGGTAGAGACAAAGTTTGAAACAGTTTGACTGTCCATTTCAAAAAGTGAGCCTTTGGTGGTGGCAAGAATTTGTCCGACACCTTTCACAAGAACATTGCCGTAAGAACCGGTATAAGGGATATTATTGTGCTGAATAAAAGAGCCATCTGGGTAGAAGCCGTCTCCCTTGGTAACTGTTTGAAAAACTTCTTTGATACTGTTTGATGCCAGTTCGATTTTACTTTCATCTTTTTGTAAAATTCCTAAGCCAAGCACGGATAAGGCTAAATCTGTCCTATTTGCTCCTGTAGTTGAAAAATTAGGAATGAAAGCTAGATCAACAAATGCATCCTGTGCTTTCGTATAGAGCTGTTGATAAGGGTTAGGAACATAGGACTGTATTGCTTTAGTATATTCTTGGATTTTATCTGAGGGTAGCTTATCACCAATAATCATTAAGCTGCCAATAAATTTTTGAGGAATACCAACTTGCCAATCCCACCAATTGCCATAATATTTCTGGCCATTGTAACCCTTTTGACTTATCATAAAATCAAGTCCAGACTGAATATCAGCGAGCAGTTCTGGATTGAGATAGTAAGCTGTTCCTTTCGTGCCATAAGCTTGTGAGAGAAGGTAGAGGTTAGAAAATTGGGTCGTCAGATTTGCAGAAGGAGTATCGCCGGCTTTCAAAGGCCACAACTCTTTTCGATCAGGACTGCGATTCATACTTTGGTAAAGGGTTTTAGCATTATCGGACAAAGTATTCACATATTTGACGAGTGGTGTATTGTTAGCATCATAATTTTCAGTGATTAATTGTTGCCTCCACTTGTCACGTAAGCTAATAAATTGTTGCGTATCTAAAACTTCAGGTATACTGTTCACTTCTCCAGCTTTCAGTGATAAGAGCGACAACTGACTCAGATTACCAAAAAGACGTAAACCTGTGGCTCCAGTCCATTCCCCATCGATGGTTGACCCATCACTGTAAGTCACACGGGGATTATCATAGATTATCTTGCCGTTAAGATAAGCTTTAACACTTTTGCCTTGATAACGTAGAAGTAGTTTATAGGTTTGCCCGACCTCGAGGCTTTGACTGTGGATATCTGTTATCCATTTGCCTCCTGGCTGACCAAGCTGCCAGTTTCCATTATTCATATAAGCAAAGGACTGATAATTTTTGGTGTTTCCTTCGCCAGCTCGAAAGACAAGCCCAAAATTTGTTTGTCCCTTATATACAAAAGTTATTTGTACATCACCAGAACTACGATTTCCTGCATCTGTATTCAGCGAAATACTCTCATAACCTGTAGCGAGCTTTTGATTGGCTATATTCAGTTGTCCTTGAGAGATTTTTCTATCCGCTAGACCAACCAAATCTTCCCAAGTCCCAAGCTGATTACTGAAATCAGAAGTATAACTCTCTGCTCTAACTTGTTGACTGAAGGTAAAACTTATTGAAATGCTCACAAGTAAGAAAGCAATAAAATAAAATAGTTTTTTTATCATTTCATATTCTCCATGTATTTATTTATGTTCTCAATGCTTGTTTTAAAGTAAACGAAAAGGGACTTAGAGCAGTTCATCTAAATCTTTTATTTATTTACTTTTGGATTCTCCTTTACTCTATGATAAGTAGAATAATTTAACATGTTATATTATCTATGAGTAAGTATATAGTATGTTAAGAAGATTGTCAATGAATTAAGATAACGCTTACTTTGGCGTTACAGGGGGATGGGAAATTTTCAAGGCATAAAAATATCAGTGAGAGCTTTTTCTTTAGCCATCAAAAATTCCTTGCTATTTTGTCAAGTAAAAGTTATAATATAACATGTTAATATATTAAGAGAGGTTGAGTGATGAATACGAATAAGAAAAAATTAATTCAGCTCGGTCAGAATATCGATCAGGCTTGGCTGGAGAGTCAAATAAAGAAAATAATTGTAAAAATTGAAAGAAACATGGAGCGTTTTGGTTATGATTTTCCTTCGGCTTGTGCCACAGATGGGAAATATCGTATCAAGGGAAATGATGACTGGACCAACGGTTTTTGGACAGGAATGTTAGCCTTAGCTTATGAATATACCGGGGATGAAAAATTCTTACATCGTATTGAAGCCAACATGGTGAGTTTCCAAAAAAGATTAGACGATCATTTTGTGTTAGACCATCATGATATCGGATTCCTGTATAGTCTGTCAGCGGGAGCGGCCTATAAGTTAACTGGAAATGAGACTTATCGAGCGACTTTACTTCAAGCTGCAGATGTTTTGCTCAATCGTTTTCAAGAAAAAGGCAATTTTATTCAAGCTTGGGGCAAGTATGGGGAGCCTAAAGAATATCGTGTCATTATTGATTCATTCATCAATCTTCCCTTACTTTTTGCAGCAACAGAATATTCTGGTCAAGAAATTTACAAAGAAGTCGCACTGAAGCATTATGCGACTTTGCTCAAAACAGTGTTCCGTGACAATGCAAGTACTTATCATACTTATTATTTTGATATCGAAACAGGGCAACCTGCATATGGAGCTACACACCAAGGACATAGTGATACGTCAACTTGGGCGCGTGGGCAGGCGTGGGCTATTTTAGGTATTCCACTTAATGAAAGTTATATTCATTCTGCTATTTTTCCTAAGGTATACCCTTCCGTGGTAGAAGTTTTCTTGAACCATTTGCCTAAGGATCTCATTCCGTATTGGGATTTTGATTATACAGATGCAGAACCATCTGCTAAAGACAGTTCAGCAGCAGCCATTGCAGCCTGTGGCTTCTTAGAAGCGGCACAGCAAAAAGCTTATCCAGAAGCAGAAGGTATTGCGAAGGGGCTTATTTATCAGCTGGGGGAACTTTATACAGATGCACCAGAGGGAAATGAAGGTTTGTTGCAACATGGTGTATATGCTTTTGCAGAAGGTAAAGGCATTGATGAACCTAACCTCTGGGGAGATTATTTCTACTTTGAGGCGCTCATGCGCTTAGCAAATAACCAATGGAATCGATACTGGTAAGGAGAAGTAGTGAAAACATTTCAAATAAAAGAAGAATTTATGCTGGACAATAAGCCATTTAAAATAATAAGTGGTGCTATTCATTACTTTAGAATTCCCCAGAGTCAGTGGGAAGACAGCCTTTATAATCTGAAAGCACTTGGTGCAAACACGGTAGAAACGTATATTCCTTGGAATATTCATGAACCTGAAGAAGGAGTGTTTGATTTTGAAGGTATGAAAGATATTCGTGCTTTCGTTAAACTGGCTGAAAGTTTAGGGCTCATGGTTATTTTACGGCCTTCGGTTTATATCTGTGCCGAATGGGAATTTGGCGGTCTTCCTGCCTGGTTGCTGAAGGAACCAGAAATGCGTCTACGCTCCACAGATTCACGATTTATGACTAAGGTGGAAAATTATTTTAAGGTATTACTTCCTTATATTTCACCATTGCAAATCACTGCAGGTGGACCTGTCATCATGATGCAAGTTGAAAACGAATACGGTTCTTATGGGATGGAGAAAGCGTATCTTCGCCAAACGATGGCACTTATGAAAAAATATGGGATTAATGTCCCCTTATTTACTTCAGATGGTGCTTGGCAAGCAGCGCTTGATGCGGGTTCTTTGATCGAAGATGATGTTTTGGTTACAGGAAACTTCGGCAGCCGTTCGAAAGAAAACGCGGCAGTGCTCGCAGGATTTATGAAAGAACACGGCAAAAAATGGCCGCTCATGTGCATGGAATATTGGGATGGCTGGTTCAATCGCTGGGGAGAACCAATTATTAAACGTGAGCCGCAAGATTTAGCAGATGAAGTTAAAACCATGCTGGAGCTTGGTTCGCTTAATCTTTATATGTTCCATGGTGGTACCAACTTTGGTTTTTATAATGGTTGCTCTGCACGTGATACGGGAAATCTACCGCAAATTACTAGCTATGATTACGATGCCTTGCTTACAGAAGCAGGAGAGCCCACCGCCAAATATTACGCTGTTCAAAAAGCAATCAAAGAAGTGTGCCCGGATGTTTGGCAAGCGGAGCCCCGTGTCAAGAAAATTGAAAATCTTGGCTCTTTTAAAGTTTCAGAGAGTGTGTCTTTATTTAAGACCAAAGACAACATGATGAAGGCTTTAACAACTGCTTATCCTCTCACTTTAGAAGAAGCAGGCACAGGCTATGGTTATATGCTTTATTCTAGTGTCTTGAAAAACTATGGTAAAGAAACTAAACTTAAGATTGTTGAAGCCAGTGACCGCCTACAAATCTATCTGGACGGTCAACATAAACACACACAATACCAAGAAGAAATTGGGCAAGAAATCTTACTTGATGTAGCGGAAAATCAAGAAGAGCTTCAGGTGGACTGTTTAGTGGAGAACTTAGGACGTGTCAATTATGGCTTTAAGTTTAATCATCCAAGTCAGCGAAAAGGGATACGTGGGGGGATGATGCACGACATACATTTTCACCAAGGCTATACACAATATCCTTTAGATTTCTCTGCAGAACAGTTAAGTGGACTTGACTTTAGTGCGGGCAAAGATCCATCACAACCTTCTTTTTATCGCTTTAATATTAACTTGGATAAGGTGGCGGATACTTTCATTGATTGCTCAAACTATGGCAAAGGTGTCATCATTGTGAATGGTAAAAATCTTGGGCGTTATTGGAACCAAGGACCCGTGTACAGTTTGTATTGTCCTCAGGACTTTCTTCATGAAGGAAAGAATGAAATTCTTGTGTTTGAAACAGAAGCTGTGGATATTAAAAGCTTAAATTTTTCAAGTCAACCGGTATTTGATACGTTAAAGCAAAAATAAAACAAAAGTAAAAGTGGATGCTATTCGGCATCCACTTCTATTTTTGTTTTAAAGTATTTCCAATGTTTGTAGCTGACAATATATTCAGCAACACTCTTATCCACGAGATAGGTGTGTTTCACTTGTTTAACCACAGGTTCGCGGAAGCTTAAGTTGAGTGCGTTTAACAGCTCACTTTCATCCGGAAAAATAATTTCATTTGTTTCGACAGAGGACATGGAATAAAGATCGATGCCAAAGTCTTTGTTTACGCGCTCATAGACACTCGAATAGTCTTCCAAATGCTCTGACACAGGCTCCTTGACTAAAGTTTTTGGGAGGTGCGTAAAGTGTAAGAGAAAGGGTGTTCCATCAAAATAACGTACCCGAACAATTTTATAATAGCTTTGGTCTGAGTCAAGTCCAAGCTCTTTTAAGATTGAAGGCTCATTTTCTTCTTTTATTGACAGAACTTTGACCGTTTCGTGGTCTTGAGAATGCAATTCGATATCTGAGAATTTAACATTTTGGGAAATTTTCGATTTAGAAACGTAGGTACCTTTGCCTTGAACGCGGTATAGGTAACCCGCACTTGTTAATTGGTTTAAGGCTTTAACCGCAGTGATAGAACTGACTTCATATTTTCGTTTAATATCGGCTTCTGAATAAAATTTATCCCCAGGGATAAATTTATGATTTTTGATTTCAGATAATAAGTCTTGTTTGATTTGTTCATACTTTGGAATCAATAGAAATACTCCTATCTATATAACTTATATTAGAATGATAACATGTTAAGTTGGAATATGCAAGCTGTATTTACAAGGCTTTAGAGCGCGGTTTAAGGAGCTTTTTACAAAAAAAGATGTAACCGTGTACATTTTCTCTTGACAAGCTACTTAATATGTTATATACTGATAATGCAAGAAGATAACATGTTAAATAAAAGAGCGCTTGCGTGATTGATAAGGAGTCAAATGAGAAACATAGTATTGATTAGCCATGGTTCGATGGCTGCCGGGGTGAAAGAAAGTCTCGAGATGATCATCGGACGGCAAGAACAGATGCATGTGGTATGTATGCCCGAGGATAGTGATAATATCCAGTTTGAACAAGAGTTATTAGAAAAGATGCAGACCTTAGAGGGTGAAACTGTAATCATTGCTGATTTACTAGGAGGAACACCTTGTAATGTCGCCTTAAAGCATTTTACAGATAATGATGATGTTTCCATCATTGCTGGGATGAACCTTTCTCTTGTTTTAGAAGCAGCAGTGAGCGATACTGCTTCCGCCGATGATTTGGTTACTTCGAGCAGGACAACGCTGGTTAATGCGAAAAACTTGCTGAATGAAGCAAAGGCACAAGAAGCAGTAACGCTTAATATGGCAGACTATTCGGAGTACCAAGGTAAAGCAAAAATTGTTAACACGCGCATTGATGAGCGCTTGATTCATGGACAAGTGGCTGGGATTTGGTCTTCAAGTTTGGGGACACAACGCATCATTGTTGCAAATGATGAGGCAGCTGCCGATGATTTGCAAAAATCATCTTTACGCATGGCTTGCCCATCAGCAATGCGACTCTCAGTTATTCCGGTAGCCCAAGCAGCAGAAAATATCAATGCGGGGAAATACGGCTTACAACGGATTTTTCTTCTCTTTAAAAAACCTGCCGATGTTTTAAAATTCATTCAAGCAGGCGGAAAACTTGAAAGTCTTAATGTAGGGAACATGAGCTATAAAGAAGGCTCAAAAGAAGTCACAAAGAGCATCAAAGTCATGCCGGAAGAAGAAAATATCTTCCAAGAAATTGCTGCCGGTGGCGTTAAAATCACGGCCCAATTGGTTCCAAGTGAGCCCGCCATTGACTTTATGGAAAAACTTAACAAAATAGGAGAACGATAAAATGCATTTAACAGTCCTACAAATCATTTTAATTACAATTTTTGCCTTTATTGCTATCAATGATTCATTGATTTCGAATTCGTTGACTCAGCCCGCCATTGCCGGTATGATTTCTGGTTTAATCATGGGGGATCTGAAAACTGGTTTAATGGTCGGTGGTACCCTCCAGCTTATGCGCTTAGGTATTGCAGCCTTTGGTGGAGCTTCTGTACCTGACTATTTCACAGGTGCCGTCTTGGGTACAGCATTCGCTATTATTTCAGGGAAAGGTGCAGCATACGGTATTGGTTTAGCTGTTCCTGTCTCACTTTTGATGCTCCAACTTGACGTTGTGGCACGTTTCTGTAATGTCTTCCTACTTCACAGAGTTGACAAAGCCATTGATAAAGAACAATACGGTCGTATACCACGTTTGGTTCTCTCTGGTTCATTTCTTTGGGGGCTTTCCCGTGCTATCCCTATCTTACTCATGCTCATCGTGGGTGACGCTGCGGTAACAACCTTGACCAATGCAATGCCTGAATGGTTGATGACAGGTCTCCAAGTTGCTGGGGGCACATTACCTGTTGTCGGTGTGGCGATACTCTTGCGTTATTTGCCAACGAAACAATACATTCCCTATCTCATGGTCGGCTTCTTCTTGGCAGCATATTTACAAGTTCCAATGATGGGAATTGCGATTGTCGGAATAGTCGCAGCACTCTTAGTGTTTAAACGTGACAGCGCAAAACCTGCACAAGCTGAAGCAAGTGCAACAAGTGGCCAAAACTTTGAAGGAGGCTTTGACGGTGATGAATAACAATAAAGAAGTAATTACAAAAAAAGATTTAAATAAAATTAGCTGGCGTTATATCTTGGGAAGTCAGCTCAACTGGAACTATGAACGTATGATGAGTTCAGGTTATCTTTATGGCATTATGCCTGTTCTGAAAAAGCTTTACAAAGACGATAAAGAACTCAAAGATATGGCTAAAACGCATAACCAATTCTTCAATACCAATGCTATTTTTGGAAATTTAATCATGGGGATTGATGTAGCCATTGAAGAAAAAGAAGGTTATAAAGCGAAGGAAACTGTGGCGGCTTTGAAAACAGCCCTCATGGGATCACTTGCAGGTGTCGGAGATTCGCTTTTCCATGTCATTTGGGGAACCATCTTTGGTTCGGTTGCAGGAACTTTAGCTCAACAAGGCTCGACTGTCGGCTGTCTCCTTTGGATTGCTGCAAATATTGCCTTGCTCTTTGGGCGTGCTGCCTTGCTGCCACTAGGGTATAAACAAGGGGTAAAATTAGTAACCACCTTAAAAGATAAACTTTCTGCTTTTACTAATGCGGCAACTGTTCTGGGTGTAACTGTTATTGGTGCTTTGATTCCAACCGTTATCAAAGTAGCTACGCCACTGGTTTACACAAATAATGGTGTCAAATTAGAAATGCAAGCGACATTAGATGGAATCTTGCCAGCCTTAATTCCAGTTTTGCTCACCTTATTGACTTACTGGATGTTGGGCCAAAAGAAACTGAATTCTACACGTGTTATCTGGTTGGTCTTAATTTTCACGATTGCCCTCAGTGCATTTGGTATTTTAGGCTTACCTGTGCCACCAGCAAAATAAAACACAACACACATTGTATAAGGCATCAGTCTTGCACGGTGTGTGAAGAATTTTCGGATGACTTACCTCACTTACACAATTCCGAGTCGTTGGAAAATTTTTCATAGACCGTATAAGAACAAAAGGTTCATATTGCATATGAGCCTGCTTTTTAATAAGAAAAGGAATAAAAAATGACAGATAATATTTTAAAACGATTCAGTATGAAGGGAAAAATAGTTCTCATCACAGGAGGCGCACATGGAATCGGATATTCTCTTGGCCTTGCTTACGCTCAAGCAGGCGCAAAGATCGTTTTCAATGCCAGACATTCAGCGGGAGTAGGAGCAGGATTAACAGCTTACGAAAAAGAAGGCATTAAGGCATATGGTTATGTCTGTGATGTTACTGATGAAGCGGCAGTTGCAAGGATGATGCAGCAGATTGAAGAAGAAGTAGGAAGTGTGGATGTTCTGGTGAATAATGCAGGCATTATTGCAAGGCAACCGATGATTGACATGACGGCGCGTGATTTCCGACAGGTTGTGGATGTTGATCTCACAGGGCCTTTCATCATGTCAAAAGCTGTTCTTCCTGCGATGATTCAAAAAGGAGGTGGCAAGATTATCAATATTTGCTCCATGATGTCGGAGTTAGGCCGTGAAACTGTTTCGGCTTATGCCGCAGCCAAGGGAGGTCTGAAAATGTTAACCAAAAATATCGCCTCTGAGTATGGCAAATACAATATTCAGTGTAATGGTATCGGCCCTGGATATATTGCTACTGAACAAACACAACCCCTGCGTGAACGTCAAGCTGATGGTGCGCGTCATCCTTTTGATGCCTTTATCATCGCGAAAACACCAGCTGAACGTTGGGGGAAACCGGAGGATTTACAAGGAGCAGCTGTCTTCCTTGCTTCAGAGGCTTCCAACTTTGTCAATGGGCACATCCTATATGTTGATGGCGGAATTCTTGCCTCTATCGGCAAACAACCTGAATAAAGAAAAACGAGGAACAAAGAATGATAAAAATTGAACTGCTTAACAAGGACAAGGAAAATATCTCTGGCAAAATTGACCATGAGAAAGAATATGCACTATTCATGGCTCAAGGCAACCAGCTTTGTACACTAGGTATTAAGGAATATGTGTATCAAGTGGGAGACAAGATTCGTGTTACAGTAGATAAAGTTCCAGGCTATTATATGGTTCAGCTTGATGAAACTCTTGCGCCATCACTTCTTTATTTTACTCAGGAAGAGTGGTTATACGAAATCCCTTTAGCAGAAAATCTGCGAAAGTCCTCTGTCGACACGGCGTTTAAATCTGCACGTCATAGTTTGACTGTACGCAAAGCTCGGTCTTTTGAAAGGACAAACTATCAAAATCTTTCTTTTAATGCGCACGATCAAAAAGAGAGCTCCGGGGTGTATCCGCATGCTTCAGCCAATGTCGAGACACGGGACGAGTCGGTCTTTTTCGCAAAAAATGCCATCGATGGTAAATGTGCTAACCTGTCACATGGTTCTTATCCTTTTGCTTCATGGGGGATTAATCAGCAGGCAGATGCAGAATTAACTATTGATTTTGGGCGTAATGTTGAAGTGGATCAACTGAACTTACTTTTCCGCTGTGACTTCCCTCACGATAGTTATTGGCAAAGTGTAGAAGTTACATTTTCGAATGGCCATTGTATGACCTTTGACACAGAAAAGCATACAGAGTTTCAAAACTTTACATTTCCGACACAGCAGACCACTTTTATCAAGCTGGGGCATTTAAACAAGGTACAGGATGATTCGCCCTTCCCTGCGCTGACCCAAATTGAAGTTTTTGGAAAAAATAAGCCTGTTCAATAAGACCACATCTATCCCTTGCGAAGTCTTGGGATATTTTCATCAGAAAAGAGATAAAATGCTAGAAAAGAAATTAAAAGCTTTAAAATGGGACTCGTATGAAGAGGTCACACATGGTTTCAAACTTATGCTTGAACCGCTCAAAGAAAAAATGAATGGTTCTGGTCATATCGACTTAGGAAACAGTCACGGTGCTATCTATGATGAGGAGACAAGTCAGATGGAAACCTTTAGCCGTTTGGTCTGGGCGATTGGACCTTATCTTTATCAAAATGAAGATGTTTTCCTCAAAGAAGAAATTCATGCTTCCTTTGTTGCGGGAACAGATCCTACAAGCAAGCATTATTTTGGCAAGCTTGCCAACTACGACCAAAAATTTGTCGAAATGGCAGCTTTAGCGACCTGTTTGCTGCTCAATAAGCAGACCATCTGGCAAGACTTTAGTGCGCAAGAAAAAGAAAATATAGCCCACTGGTTCCTCCAAATCAATGAACGCAAAATCCCGAAAAACAACTGGCGTTTTTTCCGCATTCTGGTCAATGTCACCATGAAAAATTTGGAGATGCCTTATTCTCAAGAAATAATCGATCAAGAGTTTGCCTTCATTGATAGTTGCTATCAAGGAAAGGGCTGGTATTGTGACGGTAAGGAAAGTCAGGTAGATTATTATATTCCTTGGGCCTTTCATTACTATAGCTTGCTCATTTCAAAATTTTTAGAGCCTGATGAAGATGCTGAACGGCTTAAAAAGATTAGGGAAAGAGCAACTTTATTTGCACAGGATTACCAGTATTGGTTTGATCGCAAAGGACGAGCGGTGCCTTTTGGACGAAGTTTGACATATCGTTTTGCACAGGGCGCTTTTTGGTCAGCCTTAGTTTTTGCGGATTTGGAAGCCTTGCCTTGGGCAAAGGTTAAAGCGCTCTTTTCAACTCATATGCAAGCCTGGTTTCGTGAAGCAATTTTTACTGCAAATGGCATTTTAAATGTTGGTTACGCCTATCCCAATCTCAATATGGCCGAAAACTATAACGCAGCAGGCTCGCCTTACTGGGCGTTTAAGGTATTTTTACTCTTAGCAGTCGACCGGCAACACCCCTTTTGGCAAGTCGAAAAACAATTGCCGCACCTGTCGCGTCAGCGGATGGCTTCTAAAGAAATGCGGGCCTTGATTGAGCACAGCGCCCATTCGGAGCAGGTTATGTTTTATCCAGCTGGGCAGTTTATCGAAAATCAGAGTCATGCACCAGCCAAATATGGCAAGTTTGTTTATTCGACGCAGTTTGGTTTTAGTATACCCAAGGGCACTTATTTTTATGCTGAAGGTGCCTTTGATAACACCTTAGCGTTGAGTGAAGATGGGCTATATTTTCGAGCACATGCCCAAGACGATGCCTTTGAAATCGTTGAAGATCGTGTGGTGCATTACTGGTCGCCAATGCCAGGCGTCCACATCAAAAGTACCATTATCCCTTTAGGTCAAGCGCATCTGCGTATCCACGATATCCAAACGGAAAAAGTATTGTTTGTGGCAGAAGGCGGTTTTTCCACAACGATTGAGGCTAGCTCAACTTTTTCTGATCATAAATTTGCTCAAATAGACACGCCATTGGGGAGAAGTAGTATCAGAGCGCTCAAAGGCTATGACGAAGCAGACATTGTTCGGCCAGAAGTGAATACCAATGTGCTGTATCCACGGAGTATTTTTCCTTGTCTTCAGGGAAAGATTGAGCCTGGTCAGCACCGCTTGATAAGTCTGATCACTGGAGCAATGACAGCAGAGCAAGATTCAAAATGGAGCACGACAAGTGAAAAATAACTTTTTTCTTATTATTTTTTTCAAAGTATCGTATAATAAGGGCATATGACTAAAAAAGTAACGATCAACGATATCGCAAAATTAACTGGGGTATCAAAATCAACCATATCCAATTTTTTAAATGGTAAATTTGCAGGGATGTCAGAAGAGACACGGCAACGGATTCAAGATAAAATTGAAGAACTCGACTATCGTCCGAATCGTCAAGCGCGTGCTTTAAAGTCCAGTTATTCTTCACTCATCGGGATTTTAGTGACCGACATTTCCAACCTTTATACCTCACGTTTATTAAAAGGGATGATGGAAAGATTGCAAAATACCAAGTACCATACGCTTATCATGAACTCGGACCTGGATGAAGAGTATGAACAATACAATATTGAAAAATTATTAGACGAGAAAGTTGACGGCATTATTCTTCAACCTCTGAAAGCTGCAGCGGCCGATTACAAGACGATTGATTCAGACTTGCCTTTAGTCCAAGTCGACCGTTACCTTCACCCCCTTATTTGGCCAGCTGTTATCTCTGATAACGCTGAGCAATCCAAAGTATTGGCTGAAAAGATTGTCAAAGAAGGATATCAAAGAATTGTCATCTTAACTCCGCCAATGCAGAATTCTTCAACCCGTCTAAAACGCTATGAAGGAATTACCGAAGCAATAAAAGAGACAGAAATTGAACTGGAAGAAGTATTTACTGAAGAGGTTAAAGATCTCTTTACAAGTGATCCAATGCTTTGGGAAAAGATCGAGCCTTTCTGTAGAGACGATAAAAAGACAGTCCTCTATGCTTTCAATGGCGGTCTTCTTTATGGAGCTATTAAAATCCTAAAAGATAAGCAAATTGCTGTGCCAGAACAAGTGGGAGTGGTTGGTTATGATGACGGAGCTCTGGGCGAACTTATTAGCCCAGGACTGACTGCTATCGTTCAGGATCCCGTAAAGATAGGTTACACAGCTGCGGATCTTTTGGTCAAAAATATCGAAGCCAAGGCACAAAAAGCAGAACTTACAGTTGTGGACTCCGATCTAAAAATCAGACATTCACTATAAAAATACCAAGGGAAAAACATCCTTTGGTATTTTTTTATTTTTTATACTTGACAAAACAACTGAAAGCGAATACAATAGATGTTAGTAAATCGGTTTAGTAAATCGGTTCATCAATTTTATAACAGATAAATAAAAAAGGAGCATCAGATGAACAATCAAACAATGGATACCCGTTACACACACTCACCCAAGGATATTGCGCAATTTACAACGCAAGAGCTACGCGAAGAATTTGCAGTAGAAACCATCTTCGAACCTAACTTTATACATTTGGTTTATTCGCACAATGACCGCTTGATTTTTGGCGGAGTTGAGCCGACAGAAGAACCTTTGGAAATCGTCTTAGACAAGGTACTTGGTGTGGAGTACTTCTTAGAACGCCGTGAACTTGGCATTATCAATATCGGTGGGGATGGAAGTATCATTATCGAAGGTCAAGAAGATGAAGTGCTTCATCGTGATGGCTACTATATCGGCAAGGGTACAAAGGAAGTTATCTTTAAATCAAAAGATCCTAAAAATCCTGCTAAATTTTATGTAGCTTCTGCTCCAGCGCACCAAAAATATCCGAATAAAAAAATTGCTTTAGCAAACATTAACCCCTTGACACCTGGGGATGATGAGCACATGAACAAACGTAAAATCAATCAATACGTTCATCCAAACCAAGTCGAATCATGCCAACTTCAAATGGGCTTAACATCTCTCGCACCAGGCTCTGCTTGGAACACAATGCCATGTCATACACATGAACGCCGTATGGAAGCTTACCTTTACTTTGAGTTACCAGAAGACAATGCGATTTTCCACTTCATGGGCAAACCAGATGAAACAAAACACTTGGTACTCCAAAATGAACAAGCGGCAATCAGCCCAAGTTGGTCGATTCATACAGGTGTGGCCACAAGTAATTACTCCTTTATCTGGGCAATGTGTGGTGAGAATATCACTTATGACGATATGGATATCGTTCCAATGAATGAACTTAAATAATAAAAAATAAACGAAAAAGAAAGAGAAAATTATGACTGAGAATATTTTAAAGACCTTTTCACTCGAAGGAAAAATCGCCCTTGTCACAGGAGCGACTTACGGTATCGGCTTTGCCCTGGCATCAAGCTACGCTAAAGCTGGAGCAACGATTGTATTTAATGACATCAACCAAGAAGCAGTTGATCGTGGCATGGCAGCTTATCAAGAAGCAGGCATTACAGCGCATGGATACGTTTGTGATGTGACAGATGAAGCAGGAATTAATGTAATGGTTGAGCAAATTGAAAAGGAAGTGGGCGTCATTGATATCTTGGTTAACAATGCCGGTATTATCAAACGTACACCGATGATTGAAATGTCAGCCGCAGATTTCCGTCAAGTGATTGATATTGATTTGAACGGGCCATTTATCGTTTCTAAAGCTGTTATTCCAGGTATGATGAAAAAAGGTGGCGGTAAAATTATCAACATCTGTTCAATGATGTCAGAGCTTGGGCGTGAAACAGTTTCAGCCTATGCAGCTGCCAAGGGCGGTTTGAAGATGTTGACCAAAAATATCGCCTCAGAATATGGCAAATACAATATCCAATGTAATGGCATTGGTCCTGGCTACATTGCGACACCACAGACTGCACCTTTACGTGAGTTACAAGAAGACGGTTCACGTCATCCTTTTGATTCCTTTATCATTGCCAAAACACCAGCAGAACGTTGGGGCGAACCAGAAGATCTTGAAGGCCCAGCAGTCTTTTTAGCTTCGAATGCTTCTGATTTTGTCAACGGTCACATCCTTTACGTAGATGGTGGAATCTTAGCCTACATTGGTAAGCAACCATAAAATAAAGAGCTGAAGCTTGGAGAAAGAATTATGCCAAAATTTATAACAATAGGTGAGCCACTAGTTGTGATGGCCTCACAAGATGTGGATGTTAGCTTAGATGAAGCAGTACATTTTAAGAAATATCTGGCAGGCGCAGAATTTAATGTTGCACTTGGTATCAAGCGTTTGGGCCACAGTGCAGGCTATGTATCCAAAGTTGGGGCAGATACTTTTGGACGGTTTATCACTGAGGCTGCACAAGAAGCAGGTCTGGATACACAAAACTTAATTTACGATGAAAATTTTTTGACGGGTGTTTATTTAAAACAATGTGTCAGTACGGGAGATCCGGTTACTTCATATTTTCGTAAAAATTCAGCCGCTTCAAATTTGAAGATGGACGAAATTGATTTGTCTCCTTTAGCAGATGTTCAGATTGCTCATCTTTCCGGCATCTTTCCAGCATTATCGCCAAGAACACTTCAAACTTTTAGAGCATTTAATGAGAAACTTCAGGAAAATGAAGTCTTCACGGTCTTTGACCCGAATCTGCGACCAGCGCTTTGGAAAAGTCAAAAAGAAATGGTAGAGACGCTCAATGACTTAGCGAAGAGCAGCCAGATTGTTTTACCGGGGATCAATGAAGGGCAGATACTCATGGGGTCGAGTGAACCAGAAGAAATTGCTGATTTTTATTTGGGCCAAAGCAAACGGACCGAAAGTGTTGTGGTAAAACTTGGAGCCGAAGGCGCATTTGTCAAAACAAAAACTGGTGCTGCTTATACGGTTTCTGGCTTTAAAGTGGACAAAGTCGTTGATACAGTAGGTGCAGGCGATGGCTTTGCTGTCGGCTTAGAATCTGCTTTGCTTGAAGGAAAAACGCTGGAAGTTGCTGTGCATCGCGCTTGTGCTATTGGTACTTTGGCGGTTCAAAGTGCAGGAGACAGTGAAGGCTATCCCAACCGCCAGCAGTTAATTGAGTTTTATAAGACACATAATTATCAAGGAGATTTATAATGCAAAGAGCAGACTTACTAGAGAAGTTGATTAAGTCAGGCGTTGTTTCAGTGGTACGTGCGGAGAGTGCCGAAGATGCCGTCAAAATAGTAGAAGCAGTTGTAGACGGTGGGATTAAAAGTATTGAGCTGACTTACTCAGTACCACGGGCAAACGATGTGATTGCTGACCTTGTAGCCACATATGCAGGAACCGATGTGATGATTGGTGCAGGGACTGTTTTAGAAGCAACCTCAGCACGTTTGGCAATTATTGCAGGGGCACAATTTATTGTCAGTCCAACTTTTAACAAAGAAGTTGCTAAAATCTGTAACCTGTATCAAATTCCTTATATTCCAGGAGTGATGACGCCATTAGAAGCACAGACAGCGATGGAATATGGCTCTGAACTCATCAAACTCTTCCCTGGAGATATTACCGGCTCAGCCATGATTAAAGATCTCAAGGGTCCCTTCCCTTACATCAATGTGATGCCGTCTGGTGGTGTTAATGAATCAAATGTGGCAGAATGGTTTAAAGTCGGAGCAACTGCTGTAAGTGCAGGAGGTGGTGTGACAGCGCCTGCCTTAACAGGTGATTTTGCAGGCGTTAAAGGGAATGCTGAGAAGTTTATGCGGGCCTATGAAGCCGTAGGAAAATAAATGAAAAGCTTATATCGTTTTGATATAAGCTTTTTACTTTCATTCCTTTTCTAAAAGAATCCGTTTAATCTCCCGAAGCTCTCTTTTAGTACGGCTTTGGTCAAGTGCTAATGACAAAACACCAAGAGCTAAGAAAAAATTTGCGATTTCGGATAGGATTGTAAATAAAGCATTCATAGTTTAGCGTCCATACATAAAGTCATCAAAGCCTAAGGCTGACCAAAAGCTAATAGAGCTAATGGTAATCCAATACGGTTTTGAATTTCTTTTATATGCAGCACGTGTCGTCCATCGACGACTTAAAGCTTGCATAGCTGCATATCTACCCGCAGAATAAAAACTTCTACCAATATTAATCCCTGCCCAAATAAGTGAGGCAACAGCGGCAGCAGCAGCTACAGGCGCAAGTCTCTGTCTATCGAGAAAATTTGCATATTCATCGAGTAGTTTTTCTCCATCTTCTTGTGAAATTTCTTTAATATCATGGACTCCTTTCCTAAGTAAGAAATCTTCAAAGCTTTTTTTATCTAAATTTAGACTTGTTTCATCAACTTGTGTTACCTCTGTAGTTATTTCTGGAATAACTTGACTTTCAGCAAGTCCTACTCCGGATGGCGTTAATGATGAAAACAGAACTGTTGTGGAAACAAGACTAATAACTGTTTTTTTCAAATATTTTTTCTGCAATATATAATTACCTCCTAGATTCTTGTATAGTGTAGTCCTTTCCTTGAGCTGCAGTCTCGAATTAAAATATATTTACCTAAAATATTATCACATTTTTAGCGTCTTAATTTTTAAATATCCATTGAGAGATGAAGAAAATTATTCTACGAATATGGAGGGAGATAACAATATAACAGCGGGATTACTTTGTAAAGTGGAGAAAGGTAAAAAATAGGATTTCATATGTTTAAATTATTGTTTGGATGAGTGCATCATAGGCATAATAAAAACTACTGTCACAAAGAGATATACGACTGTAAATTTGTTATAATAGAGCTATCTAAATCAAGAAAAAAGAGTATAAATAGAATATGTCAGAAAAATTCAATCCCATCTTTCAAAAGAATAATATAAATATTTCCAACGAGGTTAATTTAGTTTGGTCTATTGCCAACACATTGCGTGGCGCTTATCGTGCAGACAAATATAGAGATGTTATTATCCCCATGTTTGTTATTGCTCGTCTGGAAGCTGCACTTGCAAAGACTAAAGACAAAGTAGTTCAAGCTTACAAGAGTAAAAACGATACACCAAAACAAGTTCTAGAAACGATTTCGGGATATAAATACTATAACACGAGTGAATTTACACTCAAAAAATTGCTTGATGATCCGGATAATATAAAAATAAATTTTGAAACATATCTCGCAGGTTATTCTGAACGTGTGCAAGATATTTTGCGTAGCTTAAAATTTGAACAAGAAATTGATAACTTAGCAAAATCTGGGCGACTCTATGGTGTAATTAAAAAATTCTCAGAACTTGATCTTTCTCCAAGCACTGTGGATTCAATCAAGATGGGGTATATGTTTGAGGATATTATTCGTCGCTTTTCTGAAAATGAGGAGGCTGGCTCTCACTATACACCACGCGAGGTTATCGGTCTGATGGTGAATCTCTTGTTAGCAGGTAGTAATCAGAAATTATTCCAAGATAACAAAGAAATAAAGATATTAGATATGGCAGCTGGCACAGGTGGTATGCTTGCGACTACAAAATCTTATATCAAACAACTGAATAATAAGGTTAATGTACGTCTTTTTGGTCAAGAACTCTTGCCAGAAACCTATGGTATTGGGAAAGCGGACATGCTTATTCGTCAGGACAATGCTGATAATTTTGTAAATTCCGATACGTTAAAGGATCCGGATCCTTTTTCTGATACAGAAATGAACTTTGTTATTGCTAATCCACCCTTTGGTCAAAGCTGGGGCGGTAAAGATGCGGATGACGGCGTTGAGTCAGCCGTCAAAGAAGACCATAACCTTTTTGTGAAGACAGAAGGCCGAGAAGGACGTTTTGTGGATACTCCAGCAAGTGGTGATGCACAGTGGCTTTTCCACTTGCATGCGCTCAAGAAACTGGATAAAGCTGGACGTGCCGTGATTATTTCCAATGGTTCTCCCTTGTTTTCTGGTGGAACAACCTCTGGTGAAAGCCAAATCCGTCGCTATATTCTGGAAAACGACTTGTTGGAAACGATTGTCGCTCTACCCGGACAGTTTTTCTATAATACAGGTATTTCCATCTATATTTGGCTGTATAACAAAAATAAACCGAAAGAACGACAAGATAAAGTACAGTTTATTGATGCCTCACAAGAATTTGTCAATCTTCGTAAGTCATTAGGACAAAAGCGCCGGGAATTGTCTGAAGAAAATATTACTCATGTCATCGATTGGTATCTCTCCAACACAGAAAATAAAAATGTGAAGTTTTTTGATACAAAAGAGTTTCTTTATAAAGAGTATACAGTGATGCAACCTTTGCAGCGCCGAGGGATAATTTCTGATGAAACGATTGAAAATGTCAAAGCCCTTCCCTTCTTTACAAAACTTTATGATGAAACTAAAGCACGTGTGCTTTCAGAGATTGAACCTCGAGGAGTCAAAGAAGAAAAAGAACTGAAAAAGTTAGAAGAAGGCAAGGCATCACAAGATAAAATCTTAGGAGCGCTGGAAAGTGCTAAGTCAGATCAAACTTATCCTGACTTTGAGAAATTTTTAAAATTAATCACCGGTTTGCCTTATGGTGTAAAACTCACAAAAGCCAACTATAATGCTATGGCGCTTGCTATGAGTAAGATGGATAAGACAGCGAAAGTAATCACAACGAAAAAGACGGATAAAACTGGGGAAATAGCCAATGGTATCGTTTATGATAAGACAACGAAAGATACTGAGATCGTTAAGCTTTCAGAGAAAGTAGAAGAATACTTTGCGCGTGAAGTGTTCCCACATGTACCCGATGCTTACTATTGGGATGAAGACAAAGTAGGTGCTGAAATTCCTTTCACCCGCTATTTCTACGATTACCAAGCGCCAGAACCTGCAGATAAACTGTTGGCGGAATTTAAAGCATTAGAAGCACAACTACAGCTGATTTTGGAGGAACTATGAGTGAGAAGATGAGAGATTCAGGTGTGGATTGGATTGGTGAGATTCCTGAGGGGTGGGAAGTGACTAAAATCAAATTCTCGACTACCCTAAATGGGAGAATTGGTTGGCAAGGATTAACATCAAGTGAGTATCAAACAGAGGGACCTTATCTTATCACAGGAACAGATTTTAGTAATGGACAGATAAATTTTGCAACAGCAGTTCATATTGAAAACCATCGTTGGGAAGAAGCTAAACATATCCAAATTAAAAATGGTGATTTACTTATTACTAAAGACGGAACTGTTGGTAAGGTTGCGATAGTAACTAATTTAAATGATAAAGCATCATTAAATAGCGGCGTATTAAAAATACAACCGAAGCCAGAAATTTATACAAAATTTTTATACTACGTTCTTATTTCAGAAGAATTTTGGCTTTGGTTTAATTATACAAATTCTGGCGCAAGTACTATACTGCACTTGTATCAAAATGTATTCGATGAATTTTCTTATGCCATACCATTAGATATAAGACAACAAAAATTCATAGCCAATTATCTTGACAAACAAACTTCCAAATTTGACCAAGCACAAAAGTTGCTGAAAGATGAGATTGAACGACTTCGTGCTTATAAGAAATCTCTGATTTATGAAACTGTTACTAAAGGGTTGGATAAAAATGTTCAGTTTAAAGATTCAGGTGTGGATTGGATTGGTGAGATTCCTGTTGGGTGGGAAGTGAGTAAGCTCAAATTTCTGAGTGAAGGTAAACTACAATATGGAGCTAATGTTGAAGGTGTTGATTTTGATAAGAAACTTCCTCGATATATAAGAATTACTGACATTACAGGTGACAATAAATTAAAGGAAAAAGGGAAACAATCTCTTCCTCGTGATATTGCTACTCCATACCTACTTCAAAAAGGTGATATACTTTTTGCAAGAAGCGGAGCTACCGTTGGAAAAACTTTTCTTTTTGAAAGTGAAGAGTCAGCAGCCTTTGCGGGATATCTTATAAAATTTACACCAAATCAAGAAAAGGTAGATTCAAAATTTGTATTTTATATGACTTTAGGTTATGGATATGAAAACTGGAAAAATTCTATCTTCTCTCAGGCAACAATTCAGAATATTGGTGCGGATAAGTATGGAGAATTAAAGATTGCCATGCCTAGTCTAGTAGAACAGTTAGATATAGTTAAATTTCTTGATGAAAAGACAAAAAAAATTGATAAAATCATCAAAATTAAAGAAGAACAAGTTATAAATTTGTTAAAACAACAAAAAAATTTGATTTACGAGATGGTTACAGGAAAGAAAAATATAGAATTGGGGATTTCAAATGGTAGCAATGGGTGATGATAACCGTAAAAAAATTAGATTTTTATATTATCGACTTTTTGTAAGTCGGAAAGAAAATGGTAAGCGAACTAGAAAATTATTTGATTTATCTGAGTGGTCAACTGAAGTTATGCAGTCAATTCCCAATATTGAGAACCGAAATATTGAGTTTGGTGGAGATACTATTCGTTTGCAAAAACAGTGGATTAATGAAGAAGAACTTGTTGAACTCCAATTTAATCGGCTTTCAGTAACAAATACTTCCTACATTGCTAAAGATGATTCTGATGTTGAGGAAAATTTTAAGCTTGAATCGAATGAATATCCGGCCCAAGATACTTGTATAATTTTTGATCCAAAATATTGTGTAGTTATGCTTCAAAGAAATAGTCAGGGGCTTTCACTTCGTGGTATTTCTGATTATATTAACCATTACTGGAATTTAAATCGTTCAAAAGATGAAGAGGAGTACGTTGAATTTGAACCTGTGGTAGAGAAAGATGTATTTGCTGAGGCTAAACGTAGTAATAGATATAAGACTTTGACAATAAAAACAGCAAATAAATTTGATAATAAGAGAAATGTTCTTAATCGTGTATCTGATGCTTTCAGAGGTCCTCTTGAAAAAGTTTTAGATGAGGCTGAGCCATTAGGTGGGTTAAATATAGAGATTACTTTCTCAGCTGGAAGAAGTAAAAATAGAACTTTAAACGATGATGAAGTCCGCAATTTACTTGGACAAATTGAAGAACATCCATCTGCTCTTTCAAAAGCAAGCGTCGGTTTTTTAGACGATAACGATAAGACAGAGATGCTCAATTTATTAAAAGCTACCGTTTCAGATTTTTATGAATTTAATCTTCCTAAAAAATCTAGATTGAATCCTAATGTTGTATTCAACGAAATGCGTTCAATATATTTAGGCAATGAAAACAATGGTGGTAGGAGAAGTGATATTATCCGTATGATAAGATAGAGGTAAAAAATGAAGAATAGTTTTTTGAATATAATCTATCCGTGGATACTAGGGTTACTTTTAGTAATTTTAAGTTTTGTACTGAATTTAAATAGTGATATAAATGGATTCGAAAACATATTAGAATCAATTATTCAATTTTCAGGATTGGTAATTGGCTTTTATACTGCAATGTATGGTCTAGTGATAGTAGCTGGAAGTAAAATTTTAAAAAAATTCAAAGATAGTCAACTAGATAAAGTCTTTAAAACAAATCTTATCCAATCTTTAAGTTTATCATTTTTAGCATATATAATTTCTGTAGTGATGCAAGCATTGCGATACAATAAAGATAAAATTTTTTCTATTGCGAATTTTGATATCATGTGGAATGAACTAGGTTTTATAATTTGGATTTTTATTGTTGGAGTATTTATAGGCATGTCCTATCGGTCTATTCGACTATTGTTGAAAATGTTATTTTATAATGATGTTGTTTTGGAAAATGAAAGAGAATCAACAACACATCATGAAAGTGATAGTAAGAAAAAGGAAAGATATAATAAATTACCAACGAGAAGTAGGACAGATGAAGGTTCTTCAGATTAATATATGATTGACACTAAAAAAAAGCAGGAATATCTCAATGACCCTAAAAAACAAACTAAACATAACAAACTCAGCCCAACTCCGTCGTGAAGAAGAAATCATGACAAAGAAAAAGGCAAAACAGCTTTTTGATTCTGGTGATATTGATAAGATAGAAATTGGAACTTTTAAAGGCTTGGCTCAGGTCCATCATTATTTGTTCAGTGATTTATATGACTTTGCAGGAAAGATTCGTGACGTTAATATTGCTAAGGATGATTTTCGTTTTGCGCCAGTAATGTATCTTTCTGTTGCACTTGAGAACATTGATAAGATGCCGGACGAGACTTTTGACCAGATTGTCGAGAAGTATGTGGAGATAAACGTGGCACATCCTTTTCGTGAAGGGAATGGTCGTGCGGGGCGTATCTGGTTGGACTTGATTTTCAAAAAATCTTTGGGGCAGGTTGTGGATTGGAATGCCATTGAAAAAGCAGACTATTTATCTGCTATGAAGCGCAGCCCGATTAAAGACATTGAAATCAAGCATGTTCTCAAATATGCGCTGACAAACGATCTGGGAAGAGAAACCTTCATGAAAGGTATTGATAACAGTTATTATTATGAAGGCTACAATGAACTTAGCATTGACGATTTATAGAAAGTAAACAAATGGCAAATCTTAATATTAAAGAACGTTATGATTTTCAGCAGTGGATTTTGAAGGATTTTCAGAAACTTAATGGATTTGAAATTCGTGAGGCAATACATTATGATGCACGCATTGCGATGGATAAGGAACTGCTTTGGAATTTTCTGTTAGCTACACAGCCTAAAACTATAGAAAAACTGCAAAAAAAGTTGTCTCGTGAAACCATTATTAATGTTATCAATCAAGAAATTATTAAGAATGGCTTACTTTACAGTTTGAAAAATGGTGTCTTTCTTGAAAATGTCCAACTCGATTTGATGTACCGCAAGCCAGCCACAAATTTTAATGAAAAAGCAAACCAACTTTATGCTCAAAATCATTTGTCGGTCATGGAAGAGGTCAATTATGAAAATATGGAGCGAGTGGATCTGGTCATTTTTCTGAATGGTTTGGCCTTGTTTGCGATAGAGCTAAAATATAACCCAAGTGGACAAAGCGTTCAAGATGGGATTAAGCAGCTAAAAGGTAGGAATCCTAAAAATCGACTTTTCCAGTTTAATGCAGGTGTTTTAGCTTGTTTTGCTGTTGATGCTTTAGAAGTTTTTGTGACGACACAACTTAAAGACCAAGACACCTACTTTTTACCCTTTAATATGGGAAGAGGAGAAGGAATTGAGCAAGGCGCAGGGAATCCTCATAATGAAGACGGTGCAGATTCTGCTTATCTTTGGCAAGAAGTTCTTACAAAAGCGAGCATTTTTCAGTTAATCGAACGTTTTATCTTTTTAACACCAGATAAGAAAGATATTATTTTTCCACGCTATCAGCAAAGAAGAGCTGTGACACGTGTTTTAGAAGATATGCGAAACAATGCTACGGAAAATAACTATCTGATTCAGCACTCCGCAGGTTCTGGGAAAACGAATACCATCGCTTGGCTCGCACACAGTTTGGTGAGTTTACATGATGCTGAAAATAAAAATGTGGTTGACACGGTTCTAATTGTAACGGATAGGATCGTCGTAGACCGACAGCTGCAAGGTGCTGTTCGGGCTATTAGTCATCAATCTGGTGTGATTAAAGTCATGGATGACAAGGCGACATCCAGTGATTTAGCAGATGCTTTGGCAAGCAATACGAAGATTATCGCCACAACGATTCATAAGTTTGCGCAGATCAATAAGTCTGAATGGATGTCGACGGGTGCAACAGCAAAGAAACGCTTTGCCATATTAATCGATGAAGCACATAGCTCAACGACTGGTTCTTACATGAGTGCTGTCAGTCAAGTTCTGACTGAAACAGACATTGAGGACGGTACCATTGATGAACTTCAAGAAGTGGGCGTAGGAGATGCGATAGAGCAAGAAATAGCCCGTACAGGGAAACAGGACAATATATCTATTATTGCTTTTACTGCAACACCTAAGGGGACAACATTACAGCTTTTTGGTGAGACTAAGTCTGACGGCATTGGTAAAAAACCTTTTGATGTTTATAGTATGAAACAAGCTATTGAAGAAGGCTTTATTCTTGATGTTTTAAATAACTATGTCACTTACGAAACTTATTACAAACTCAATAAAGTTGTTGAAGAAAATCCTGTATTTAAAACAGCCGTTGCGAAACGTAAGATAGCAAAATTTATTGAATTGTCTGATGAAAATATCAACAAAAAAATTGAAATAATTATGGATCACTTTATCACACACGATATTATGGCTGAACTTGGCGGTAAGGGAAAAGCGATGATTGTGACAAGTGGCCGTGAGGCAGCAGTTAAATATCAACAAGCACTCAATCGTTACTTTAAGGAACATCATATTACAAGCATGGGTGCTTTAGTTGCATTTTCTGGTAAGGTTGATTTAGAAGGTACCGAGTACTCAGAAGCATCAATTAACGGGATCAAAGAAGAAAATCTGAAAGATAAATTTGATACAGATGATTTTCAAGTTCTAATTGTAGCTAATAAATACCAGACAGGCTTTGATCAGCCGAAACTTGTTGCGATGTATGTAGATAAGAAGTTACGTGATGTGGCGGCTGTTCAGACTTTATCGCGTCTTAATCGTATTGTTAAAGGATACAATAAAAAAACGTTTATTCTTGATTTTAAAAATACTTACGAAGATATTAATAAAGCTTTTGCGCCTTATTATCGGGAGACAGTTTTAGCCGAAACCATTTCCCCAAGTGATATTTTGGATTTGCAAAGAAAAATTGACGGCTTTGGTATTTTAGAGGATGATATTGTTCATGAGTTTAATCAGTTTCTTTATCAAGAAAAGCGTACTAGTCGAGATAAGAAAAAAATGACTGCGCTTTTGAATAGAGGCTATAATCTGGTTCAAAGATATGATGAAAAAGAACAGCTGACAATCAAGAAAACAATTAGGGGTTTTCTGAGAATGTATACATTTTTGATACAAGCAACTGCTTACCAAAATGAAGTTCTACATGAAAAATATAATTACTTACAGTCCTTAGTCAAAATGATTGATGTCCGCTTAGGTGGGAATGATTTTTCAATAGCAGATAAAATTGTTGTGGATTATATGAAACATAAGCAAACAGGTGAATATCATATAGCAGAATTACCCGAAGACTACGAAGTGAAGCTGAATAAACCAAGTCTTGGAGATATCACTGAGGATCAGGAGAAAAAACTTTCTGAAATTATTGATGAAATCAATGAGCAACTCAATCTCGATATTGATGATACAGTTGGTGTTACAAGTGGTATTGCTATCCGAGAGTTGCTCAAGAAAAATAAGAGGCTAGAGGCATCTGCTCATGTTAACACACGTGAAGACTTTAGATTTACTCTTGATGATGAGATGGACAATGCTCTAACGGAAGGGTATATGCAAAACCAAGACTTCTTCGGTGCTTTGCTAAATAATGAAGCTTTCAAGAAAAGAATTGCTCAAGTCTTTGTAGAAGATGTTTATAGAAGTTTTAAAAATTAAGTACAAAAAAACACAGTTACTTTTAGTAAGATAACTGTGTTTTTTATTTTAAAGGCTATATTATCACTCTACGCGTCCTGCATAAACATAATATTCTTCAACATCCTCCTCGGAAACTTCCGCATTATTACTCCAGGAGAAGCGCCGTGATGCGATTCTTTTTAAGCCTTTTTTCTCGTAAAAAGGATAATTTGAATAGCTGTCTGTCAGGAGGAAGAAGGTTTTTGCCTTATTTTCCTTCAAGTAATCAAGGAAAAGTTGATAGAGTTTGCTGCCAAGACCTAAGCCTTTATAGTGCTCATTTAAGATTAAAAGGTTTAAGGCAGCATCAAATGTTTGCTTGTTTTGCTGTATGAGTTCCTCATTGAGCTTCAGGGTTTCCAAGTAAAAGTCAAAAACGGTTTCGGGTTTCCCTTGGTTGATGATTAAACTCAGAGCTTCAAGTTGGCGGTACCTTATCCGACTTTTAGGAAGCAGATCAGGAGTGAGAGCAGCAGCAATGATACCGATAATTTTTCCTTTATCTTTAGCGACAAAAACCTTTGTGGAGGTCAAGAGGATTGTTTCAAGAAAAAAGTCAGCCATAGGCAAGACATGTTCTTGTTTATTCCACTCTTGATAAGCCCAAGTGTCAATAATCAATTGATTGATATCCGCAAGTTCGGCTTCATTTATATCCACCAATTCTGTAAATACTAAGTTGTCTTTATCCATATCTTTTTTCCACAATAGCGTTGGTTACGGTGACTTGTGCCACTAAAATCTCTTGCGCATCTGTAAACTTCATCTCCCAAACATGGGTGCGCCCACCTTTGTGCAGAAGAAGCCCTTGAGCAAAGAGCATTCCAGCTGCTTTAGTTGGGTTCAAATGATTGCCATTGACCGCTTGGCCGACAGCGAAATGCTTATCGTCAAGCAAGAGATTACTTGCCATACCAGCAGCAACCTCAGCAAAGGCCAACGTTGCGCCACCATTTAAGAAACCTTGAGGTTGCGCGTGAAATGCCTCTAAAGGCATTTGAGCAGTAAAACCTGTTGGGGTTAAAGTTAGCTTTTGAATACCCAGTTGTTCAATCAAAGTCATGTAAAAATCTCCTTTTTCACAGTGTAATGCTCAAGTGCTGTCTGATTGATAGCCACACCCAAGCCCTTGCCACGTGGTCTCTTCATCTTGCCTTCAATAAATTTAATCTCTGGCACGATCAAATCTTCTGGGAAATAATAGGACGAATCTGATAAATCCCCGGGCATGGCATTGTCGCTTAAAGTGGCCAGTTGTGTATGCAATATCTTGGAAATACCACTTTCGACCATGCTGCCAATCCAGAAAGAGATGTTATTTTTCCGGCAAAAGGCGATGGCTTCTTTTGTTTGATAAAGTCCACCTAAGCGGCCAATTTTGATATTGAGCATGGTCTTTCCCTTAAGTTGAGAAAGGGCCTGTAAATCACTCCAACTTTGGACATTTTCGTCAAAACAGAGAGGTGTTGAAAGTTGCGGAAGAATGTCTTTATAATCTTCAAGAGTATCGGTAGCAAAAGGTTCCTCAATGCAGACAAGTCCAAATTGATCGAACTTTGTCAATGCTTCAATATTTTCAAGCGTATAAGAACGGTTGGCATCAACAGCCCATTGGAGGTGAGGATAATGCTTGACGGCGTATTGGACACGCTCAAAACCATCTGCGGGTTTAATTTTAAGCTTTATTCTTTCCACACCCTGAGCGACTAATTCATCGATTTTGCTAGGAAGTTGTTCAAAAGGAACATCTCCCAAGACGGCACCACGGGATAAAGTGTCTGTTAAGCGCTCAGGAAAAAGGGCATCGATTGTATTTTCATCCTTGGATTTGTAATAAAGGTCCACCAAGGCATTTTCCAAACCTGCCATTGCCATCGGCAAGGGCTGCTCAAAAAATTGGTGAATGTCAAAGGGATGTGTAAAGTGTGTCGTCATTACTTTGGGAATGTAAGTCTGCACTAAGGATTCCCATGAGCTTTCAAAAGTTTCTTGCGTGTAGAAAGGTGTAGTAAAGCTTACGCATTCGCCATATCCACGCTGACCTTTTTCGTCTTCAGCAATGATAATGATGGTGTCACGCAGTTTCAGCTCACCTTTGGCTGTCTTGAAGTTAAACTTCATCGGGAGTTGGACGTGATTCAAACTGATTGATTTAAGCTTCATTTTTTAAATTTTTCCTAAGGATTTTGCCTGAGGCATTTTTGGGGAGGGCGTTCATTTTGATAATCTGGCGCGGAAGTTTATACTTGGCCAGACGCTGGCTCAAAAAGTTTGTAATTTCTTGAGCATCAGGCCTACCTGCGTAGAAAAGAAGTGGCACTTGGCCCCAAGTTTCATCTTCTTGTGGGACAAGCGCACATTCGACAACACCCTCTAAGCTATAGAGTAAATCCTCAATCTCTTTGGGATAAATATTTTCCCCGCCTGAGATGATGATGTCTTTACGACGATTGAGAATGTAAAGGAAATTGTCTTCATCAAGATAGCCAATATCACCTGTGTTGAAAAGTTGAACATCCTCTTGATTAAGATAGCCTTTCATGAGCATTGGCGATTTTAGATGTATTTCGCCCGCCTGAGTGGCATCAGGATTTAAAATTTCAATCTCTACGCCAGGAAGTGCTTGACCGACAGAAGTTAGCTTGTCCGGATGTTCCAAAATGTTGAAGGTGACAGATTGGGAAAAAGTTTCAGTCATCCCGTAAGTCTTGTATACAGGTAAGCCTTGTGCAAAACATGCCTGTATCAAAGGTTGCGGAATAAATTCGCCCCCTAATAAGAGGACACGTAAACTTTCGGCAGCAATTTTATCATGAACACGTTTAAGCATGGTCGGTACCATGGAAACCATATTTACCGAGCTGTTATTCATCAGTTTGATCAACTCTTCCTCATCGAAAGAAGCACGTATGGTGGCCTGAGTAGCATTGTAGAGACTGCGCATGATAATGGAGAGACCACTGACATGAAACATGGGGAGGACCACAAGCCAGTTGTCCTCGGGAAGAACGCCCATGGTTGCTGCAGAAGCAGCCACATGTGCCGTAAGCATTTTCCAAGTGATAGGCACAGATTTGAACTTTCCAGTTGTTGCACTGGTGTTCATAATCACAGCAATTTTCTCTGGCGCTGGCTGCCAATTGAGCACAGCTGTACAGGTTTCTAAAGAATGGATGTCAGAAAAAGACAAGTCTGCCGGGTAGGTTTGCTGATCCGAAGCAATCAGCAGTGCCACATCGAGTTCAGTCAGTTGCTCTTGGATTTCATTGGCTGTAAGATGCGTATTGAGCAGGAGGACTTCCTTGTCCAAAGCCAATAGCGCAAAGAGCACAATGGCCATTTCTGGCGAATTTTCTGAAAGAAGAGCTAGGCGGTTGTGCCTAGCTGTTTCTTTGTTTAAATGTTGGGCTGTCTGAACAGTTTTATCGTAGACTTCTTTAAAAGTCAGTTGATTTAAGAAAAGTTTATTTGGCGATTTTTCAGCCTGTTCTTTTAACCATTTCATGGCTTATGGGAATTTAGGAAATTGGTCAAAGTCAGGTTTGCGTTTTTCTTTGAACGCATCGCGCCCTTCCTTGGCTTCGTCACTGAGGTAGTACATGAGCGTTGCATCACCAGCAAATTGTTGCAAGCCAGCAAGTCCATCAGTTGCCGCATTCATTGAGCCTTTAAGCATACGAAGTGCCATTGGTGACAAGGCAAGCATTTCTTCGGCCCATTTAACTGTTTCGTCTTCAAGTTGATCAAAAGGTACCACAGTGTTTACCATGCCCATATCCATTGCTTCTTGCGCAGTATATTGACGGCAGAGGAACCAGATTTCACGTGCTTTCTTTTGACCAACCATAGCAGCCAAGAGGCCTGCACCATAACCAGCATCAAAAGAACCAACACGTGGGCCTGTTTGACCAAACTTAGCATTTTCAGAAGCAATCGTTAAATCACAAACGATATGGAGAACGTGTCCGCCACCGATAGCAAAACCATTGACCATCGCAATAACAGGTTTTGGTGTGATACGGATCAGATGTTGCAAGTCTAAAACGTTAAGACGAGGAATTTGATCTTCACCAACATAACCACCGTCTCCACGTACTTTTTGGTCGCCGCCAGAACAGAAAGCTTCCTTGTCTTCACCTTGGCCATGATTAGCACCTGTCAAAACAATGACACCAATCGAAGTGTCGTCACGCGCTACAGTAAAGGCATCAATAAGTTCCACCACTGTTTTAGGGCGAAATGCATTACGTACTTCAGGACGATTGATCGTAATTTTTGCAATACCGTTATAAGTTTCGTAAATGACATCTTCGTACTTGCGGTCTAAAGCAAGCCAGTTATATTTTGACATAGTTTGTCTCCTTTTTTTGTTTATTTATTCATTATAGCATGGCTGAGTCATGCAAATGTGTCTTTAAGATTAAATTAAAATGCTGCGGCAGTTCAAGATGCACATTATGCCCTGCGTCTTCCACAATCAGGCTTTGCGATTTTGAATAAGTACCGATTTGTTCAGCAATTTGTTTATATTTTTGATCCAGAGCACCCGTGATATAAAGGAGTGGCAGCTTTAAATCTTGGAGTTTCTCTGAGATGTCTGGAAGCTTTCCTTGCCCTGTCGCACGTAAAGTTTGGGCCAGAGCATGAGGCGCATTTTGTGCGCGGCTGGACCAGATTTTATGTTGCTCTTCCTGAGGAAGGATTTGCTGACTTTGGAAGATTGGGAGCGCCCCCCAATAATTGGCGAACCAGACAGCACCATTTTCCTCGATGTGTTCAGCCAAGCGAAGATCAGCTTGTAGACGTTTTTCACGTTGTTTAATGTCAGCTATGCCAGGGGCAGCGGATTCGATAATGAGTTGTTCGATGGGCTGCTCGGGAAAGTTGAGTGCAAATTGCAGTGCAATCCGACCGCCCATGGAATAACCCAGTAAGCTATAGCTTTTTTCTTGAAAGAGGCTTTGTACGATTTGCCTAAGCTGTTCACAAATGCTTTCCAAAGTGTAAGGCTCAAGTTGTTCCGGTTTGCTAGACTTTCCATGTCCCACAAGGTCTAAAGCAAAGATTTGGTAGCCAGGTATATCTAAATTTTCCCAAGTCGCAGCAGACTGGCTAAAACCATGTAAGGCTAAAAGTGGCTCGCCTTGACCATGTATCCTGACATGAAAGTGAAGTGAATCAATCTGGATATATTTATCTTCAAATAGCATAAGTCGTATATTTTTTGTGCAAGTCTAAGCTCACGTCCTTGTCCGTTTTAATTTCCAACAGATGAATACCTTTTTGAGTAAAGCTTTGACTGAATTGTTTTTCAAAGTCTTGATAATCTTCCACGAGATGATAATCCAAGCCCACCAACTGGGCTAAACCACCAAAATCCAAACCGTGTGGCGTTGAGAACAGATAGTCAAAATGCGGTTGTCCCTTTTGTGCCAGATGGTGGAAAATTCCGCCACCGTCATTGTTGAAAAGGACGATGGTTAAGTTGAGCTGATGCGTTTTACCTACGATTAAGCCATTGATGTCGTGAAGCATGGAGAGATCACCGGTCAAGAGGACCGTATGCTGTCCGCCTGTAGCTATACCTAAGGCAGTTGATTCTTGTCCGTCAATACCGTTAGTACCACGATTTCCTAAAAGACGAACATTGGCTTGGCGACTGCGCCAAAAGTAATCCACATCGCGTATGGCCATCGAGTTAGAAATAAGGAGTTGCGCATGCTCAGGGAGCATGTTTTGCAGACTTTGAACATAACGCCCTTCAAAAGGTGCAGTTTCATCTTTAACTGTATCGAGTTTTTGGCGCATGATATGCTGATAGTTTTGCCACTGCTTGAGTGCCGTTTTACCAGCAGTTGAAGGTTGAACTGCTGCGCAAAAAAGTGCCACATCAGCTTGGATAACCTGTGTCGTAGTTTGACTCGGGTTGCGATATTCAAGCGCCGGATCGACTTGGATATATTCTGCCTGAGAATTGTGAGCAATTAATTGTAAAACGCGTTTCGATACAGGGATTTGACCAAACTGAAGGAAACAGTCAACTTTAAGTGTATTGAGGATCTCTGGCTGTGTGAGAAAAGCGTCATAAGCATCAATAATATTGGGATGACTAAAATTACGCAAATTAGACAAAGGATCCGCTAAAATAGGTGCGTGAATCTTTTCTGAAAGGTCTAAAAGTGCTTTTTGATAATCCGAGTTACTATCGGGTCCTGCGAGAATGAGCACATTGCCACTTAACTCAGGAACAAACTGCGGCTGCATTTTCCCTTGACTGAGAGAGAAAGGCGTGCGGCCTTTTTGGTAATGTTCCGAGTTCAGTTCTGGAATCAAAGGCTCACTGATAGGCACATTGATTTGCACGGCAGCAGCAGGAGTATGAGTAGATGCCATATAGGCACGTTGTGCGACCTTACGTGGATAAGTCCAGAAATTATGAGCATTGGGGTGAGCTAACTCTTCATAATGGTTAACAAATTTACCAAAGTAATCCGCCTGATTCACGGTTTGTGCAGCGCCCACAAATTGTAAGTCATTGGGCCGATCCGCGGTCAAAATAATGAGAGGGACACGACTGTGTTTCGCTTCAGTAATGGCGGGGAGATAGTGAGCAGCAGCAGAACCAGAAGTACAGATAAGAACCACTGGACGTTGGTGAGCTTTCGCTATACCAAGGGCAAAAAAGGCAGCTGAGCGTTCATCAATGTTGACGTAAGTATCATATTTGCCGTACTCTTCAAATAGCATGGCAAGAGCAGTTGAACGTGACCCCGGGCTAAATACAGCTTCACGTACGCCTAGATTGAAAAATTCATCAACAAGTGGTGCTAAATATTCATTGTTCATTTTTAAAGTGCCTCGAGTATTGTTTTTAATTTTATCTTTGTTTCATCAAATTCGTCTTGACAGTCTGAAGCGGCAACAATGCCACAACCTGCATAAGCGTAGCAGGTTTTACCATCAAATAGTGCGGAACGAATAGCAACAATGAGGGTTCCATCTCCCTGCGCATCGATCAACCCTAAAGGTGCCGCATAAAGTCCGCGTTCGTGTTTTTCATTGACACGGAGGAAATCCAGTGCCGCTTTACTAGGCTGTCCGCCCAGTGCTGGGGTAGGATGAAGGTGCTTGGCCCAGTCGATTAGAGAATTGGAGGTGTCAATCGTCGATAAGAGTGTACGAAGATGATACACATTCTTCAGAGCCATTATCCCCGTTTCTCCTATCTGAACTTGGGATGATTTCTCCAACATCTTGTTCTTAATCTTTTGGACAACAATCTGGTGTTCATGAAGATTTTTAGGGTCTTTAAGTAAGCGGGTATCGCCCTGAGCGAGAGAACGTGGAAAGGTTCCAGCTAAAGCATAGCTCAGAATATGATTGCCTTCTTTCTGAACCAAAATTTCAGGTGAAGCACCAAGAAAGGTTTTGCCAGCCTTATGATAAGCAAAAATAAATGCTGCAGGGTTATTTTCTATCAGTCGCTCAAGGATTGGCTCAATCTTAAAAGTCTGCTCACTCGTAAATTTAATTTGGCGAGAAGCGACGATCTTGATTGTTTTGCCACGCGCAATATTCTCCTGTAACTTTTGGTAAAGACTTTGCCACTCTTGATAATCCGAAGCTTCTTCTGAATAGCTGTTGGACAGTTTACTTCCTTTTTCGTCCCTAATTTCTGGAAGAGATTCACAGGACAAGGCATAAGACTCTGTAGGTGTTTGCACAAAGTAATGCTTAAAAGCGACAATCTCGTTTCCAAAATCTTGCCATAGCTCATCCTTTACTTCATCAAAAAAACTTTGGCTATAGAAAACGTAAGGATAGTTTGCGATATCTTGTTCTTGCACAGCTTGCAAGCGTTGACTGGCAATGATCAACGTTTGCTTTTGGCTATCGTACCAAAAAAAACGCTCACTAGGGTCAGGGAAAGCAGACCAAAAGGCAAGCGGGTGCTCTAATTTGAGATTTATCCGTCTATAATTCATAGTAATGAAATTATATCACAGATAGTAGAAGTAACGTGATATAATAGGCTTATTAAAAATCAGAATCTGGAACAGTGAAATGAACATCAATGTAAAACTTGCAGAACATCAAAAGATTGAAACCAGCAGACTTTGGCTTCGTCCTTTTGTCATGTCTGATGCAGCAGACATGTTTGAGTACAGCTCTGATTCAAGCAATCTTCGATTTGTCTTTAATCCCCATCCGAATCTTACACATACCAGATTTGTCATTGCAAATCATTTCATGAAAGAGCCTTTAGGTAAATGGGCAATTGAACTAAAAGCAGAGCAAAAAATGATTGGTTTGATTCAGTTTTCAAAGTTGATTGAGCAAAAAGGCACAGCAGAGTTATCCTACGTGCTTCACAAAAAATATTGGAATCAAGGCCTGATGACAGAGGCGCTTGCTTCCTTAACTGAAGTTGGTCTTAGAGAGATTGGGCTGAAACAACTTGTGCTTCATTGTGATCGGGAAAATTTCAGCTCGATACAGGTGGCTCAAAAAGTGGGCTATAAGCGCATTGGCCGTTTTAAAGGCAGTACACAATACAATAAGGGGCGCATCTCTGTTTTCGAGGAGTATGTCATCAAAAAAGGAAATCAAGTCTTAGGAGTATCTCATGTCTAAACACGAAGAAATTCTTACTTATATAGAAAAACTTGACATTGGCAAGCAAGTCAGTGTCCGTAGTATCGCTAATCGCTTGAAGGTGGCAGATGGCACAGCTTATCGTGCCATTAAAGAAGCAGAAAATCGAGGGTTGGTTGCGGTGAATGACCGGTCAGGTACTGTTCGAGTATCAGTGAAAGGACAAAAACGTAACCATAAGTTGACTTTTGGAAAAATTGCTGAAATTGCCAGTGCAGAAATCTTGGGTGGACATGCTGGACTTGAGGTTGAATTTAGCCGTTTTTCCATCGGTGCCATGCAGCCGGAAAGTGTGAAAAAGTTTTTAATGAAAAACAGTTTGATGATTGTCGGTGACCGTAAGGATATTCAGAGTATGGCCCTGCATGGTCAAAGTGCTGTGCTCGTTACAGGTGGTTTCGATGTTGACCAGGATGTTATTGATTATGCAAATGAGATGGGGATTCCGCTCATGCGTGCGACATATGACACCTTTACGGTTGCCAATCGTATTAGCCACGCCTTAGCAAATGAATTGATAAAGAAAGATATCATCACAGTAGCTGAAATTTCCCACGATCACCGCCCTGCATTACGTGAAGAAGATACGGTAAAAGACTTCATGGAACTGATGAAACGGACAAATTTAAGTCGTTTTGTAGTAGTCAATCCACATCGCGTGGTGGTTGGCGTTGTCAGTATGCGCGATATTGCCCATAAAAGTCTGGACACGCAGATAAACAAACTGATGAACTATCCTGCTGTTGCCAAGCAAAAAATGACGGTTGCAAGCATTTCTCAAAAAATGATTCATGAAGGTTACGACATCATGCCGATCGTGAATAAGGACTATACCTATGCTGGTGTGGTGACCAAGTCTGAAGTGCTAGAAAGTCTTCAAAGAAGTCAAGAAGAAAGCCAAGTGACACATACCTTTAGTGAAGATATGTCCAGTAAGATTAGTGAAAAAGGTTCTGCTTATACCGTCATGGTTGAGCCGCTCATGGTCAACAATGTCGGAAATATTTCCAGTGCTGCCTTGAGTGAAATCGTGGCCATCGTGGTTCAAAGAACGCTTGACAAAAGACGGCGCAGAAATGTTATCCTAGAGTCAATGAATCTCAACCTGATGGGCACGGTCGCGATTGATAATCTCTTGGAAATTTATCCCAAAGTCATCAACGAGACACGTTTAGGCGCGGTTGTAGATATAGAAATTTATTATGTCAACAATATCATCGCCAAAGCAGTTGTGAATCTACAAATTACATAAGGAAAGAAGTTATGAAAGAAATACTTACAAAAATCAAAGAATACGATACCATCCTCATTCATCGTCATAAAAATCCCGATCCAGATGCGCTAGGTTCTCAGTGTGGTTTGCGTGCGATCCTGAGAGCGAATTTTCCGGAAAAGAAAATCTATGCTGTAGGGTTTGATGAACCAACGCTTACTTATTTGGCAGAGATGGATCAAGTGGAGCTGGAGCCGGGGACAAACTATCTTAGTATCGTCTGTGATACAGCAAATACACCACGGATTGATGATGACAGATGGATGCAAGCAGACTATGTCATTAAAATAGACCATCATCCCAATGATGATGCTTACGGAGATTTACGTTTGGTTGAGCCAGATCGCAGTTCGGCTTCCGAGATTATCACAGATTTTGCATTGACCCATGATTTAGCTTTGAATGAAGAAGCAGCGCGCCTTCTTTATGGGGGAATTGTTGGTGATACGGGACGTTTCCTTTATCCAGCAACCTCAGCTCAAACCCTTTATCTGGCAAGTAAGCTTGCGGAATTTGACTTTGACCGTCCAGCTTTAGGGCGAGAAATGACCTCGTTTGATATGAAGGTCGCACGTTTGCAAGGCTATGTTTACGAAAATCTTGAAATTTCTGAAAATGGTGCAGGACGTGTACTTTTAAGTAAAGAAGTCTTGGAAAGATTTAATTTACGAGATGCCGAAACTTCAAGTATCGTAGGGACACCAGGAAGTATTCGCGATGTAAAATCATGGGCGATTTTCGTTGAACAAGCAGACGGACACTATCGCGTACGGATGCGTTCAAAAACCGTACCCATCAATGAAATTGCTAAAAAGCACGATGGAGGCGGACACGCTTTAGCTTCCGGCGCCAACTCATATTCTTTGGAAGAAAACGAACAAATTTGGCAAGAGTTGCAAGATAATTTGGGATAGAAATAGTAGAAGTACTTTGTTAAAAACTTTTATAAAAAAACAGCTGAAGGAAAAGGCTCCTTCAGCTGTTTTATTTTGAGCACAAATTTCAAAAATTAGTTAACTGGTTGACATAATAAAAAGAATGAGATATACTTAACCAGTAAACTAAAAAAAAAGGAGAATATAGGTGGTAATATTTTATAAGGAAAAGAAAAAAAGAGAGTTTAATCATAAGAAAAAAATAGGAGTAGTTTTATTAGGCATCGCATCATTAAGCTTGCTCACCGCTTGTCACACTGCTCAAAATAAAAACACAACAAATTCAAACAGTGATAAATTGTCCATTGTTACAAGCTTTTATCCAGTCTATGAATTTACAAAGAATATTGTGGGAGATGAAGGCGATGTTAAACTGCTGGTTCCGGCAGGGTCTGAGCCACATGATTATGAGCCCTCAGCAAAAGATATGACAACAATTCGCAACTCAGATGTCTTTGTGTACCATAATGAAAATATGGAAACATGGGTCAATAAATCTAAAGCTTCATGGAAGAAAGATAACCCAAAAATTATTGAAGGCACTCAGGGTCTCCTTTTACTCCCTGGAACAGACGAAGAGCACGAGCACAATCATGGGGAAGAGGGGCATCATCATGATTATGACCCGCATACATGGTTATCTCCTAAAATGGCAATAAAGGAAGTTGAAGCAATTGAGAAGCAACTGAAAAAATTATACCCCCAAAAAGCTCAGGCATTCGGAACTAATTCTTCAACATATCTGAGTAAGTTAAAAAAAATGGATGAAAAATTTAGTTCAGAGTTACAAAATGCAAATCAGAAAAGTTTTGTAACACAGCACGCAGCTTTTCGTTATTTAGCTCTAGACTATGGTTTAAATCAAATTCCAATATCAGGACTTAATCCGGATCAAGAGCCCTCTGCTGCACGTTTAGCAGAATTAAAAAAATATGTAGAGAATAATGGTATAGAATATATTTATTTTGAGAACAATTCAAACAATAAATTCGCAAAAACTTTAGCAAACGAAGCCAATGTAAAAATGGCCGTCCTAAATCCATTAGAAAGTCTTACAGCAAAACAAATTGAAGAGGGGGAAAACTATATCTCTATAATGGAGGAGAATTTGGAATCCCTTAAGAAAACCACTTCTGTTAAAGGCAAGGAAATAAAAGCAGAGCTCTCCTCTGAAAGTGAAAAAAATGTAGAAAATGGATATTTTTCGGATACTGATGTTAAAGATCGGTCGTTGACTGACTACGCTGGAAATTGGCAGTCGGTGTATCCTTTGCTACAAAATGGAACTTTAGATCAAGTGTTTGATTATAAATCAAAAATTAAGGGAGACAAGTCGCCTTCTGCATATAAGAAATACTATGAACAGGGATATAAGAGTGACGTGAGTAATATTTTGATTGATAGCCATACAATGACCTTTACTAAAAATAATGTAAAACATAAATATCACTATAAGTACAAGGGATATAAAATTTTAACTTACGAAAAAGGTAATCGGGGAGTGCGGTATCTTTTTGAAACAGAGGATAATAATGCAGGTGAGTTCAAATATGTTCAGTTTAGTGACCATGCGATTGCACCAATGAAGGCAGCACATTTCCATATTTTTTATGGTTCAGAGAGTCAGGAAAAAGTACTTGAGGAGCTCGAGAATTGGCCAACATTTTATCCAAGTGACTTATCACCACAAGAAATAGCACAAGAAATGATTGCTCATTAACCCAAATATTTTGGAACTTGGAGTAATAAAAAACAGACGAGGCTTTGTCTCGTCTGTTTTTTTAATTTTCGACAAACGTCTTAAGTCTGTCACCTTCCAAGCCACCATTCAGGCCAATCAACAGTTTGATACGTGCTTTTTGAGAATTTACTTCAGGTGCAAACATCACCCCAGCCTCTGCCAGCTTAGAGCCACCACCTTCATAAGCGTAGACTGGTTCCGCTATACCATTGAAACAGCGGGAAACGAGTACTACAGGAATGCCAAGCTTGATGATATTCATTAATTTTTGTGCGGCTGTAGGGGGAAGATTGCCTGCCCCCAGCGCTTCAATAACAAGGCCATCTAAACTACTTAAGTCAAATAAGTCAAAGACTTCACCTGTCATTCCAGCATAAGCTTTAACAATCGGAACTTTTCCTTTAACAGAAGAAATGTCAAGATGTTGATTTTCACCATCGGTATGGAAATAGAAGAGTTTGTGCTTTGTGGCTAAGCCAACTGGTCCATGTGTTGGTGTTTGGAAAGTCGAAACGTTGGTCGTATGTGTTTTTGTTACATATCGTGCTGAATGAATTTCATCATTCATCACTACAAGGACACCGCGATCACGAGAAGCATCATCGGCAGCAACACGAAGTGCGCTGAGGAAATTATAGATACCATCTGTCCCTAATTCATTGCTAGAGCGCATGGCGCCTGTCAGGACAATGGGCATGCCACGCGGAATTGTTGAATCCAAAAAGAAGGCTGTTTCTTCCAGTGTATCCGTGCCGTGAGTAATGACAACACCGTCAAATTCTTCTTGATCGAAGGCTCTGTTGATGCGTTTTTTAATCAAGAGCATTTCTTTTGGGGTGATGTGCGGGCTAGGAAGGTTAAAAATATCTTCAGCGACCATGTGAATCGAATCAAGGTGCATATCTACCGAATTCATAGGGTTGACCGCATTTGGCGCTACGCGACCGCTGGCGTCTTCCGCCATAGAAATGGTCCCCCCAGTATGCAACACTAAAATCTTTTTCATTAGTCAATTTCCTTTCAAACGTCAATAAAGTAAATTTATTATAGCATATTATAGGAGTGAATAAACAGCGACAAAGCGAAGTCCTCAACCCATTATAAAATAATTAAAGAGAGAGGGATTTTAATTTTTTGGAACAGCCATTATTCGTGGAATTTTGAAAAAAAACCTGTATAATTAATAGGATAAGGAAGCTTAACGAGGGTTTAAATTTAGTCGATAAGCAATAGACACATGAAGAATTTAAGAGTATAAGGCATGGAAATGGATATAAAAGCGGTATTTTTCGATTTAGACGGCACTCTTTTTACAGGGACAAGATCAGTTGCTCCGAGCACGCGCGTTGCTATTGATGAATTAAAACGTAAAGATATATTAGTCGGGATCGCCACAGGACGAGGCCCTGCTTTTGCTTTGCCTTTGATGGAGGAGCTTCATTTAGATTTTGCAGTAACTTATAATGGACAATACATCTTTACGCCCAAAGCTGTCTTGCATGCGGAAGAGATCGATAAAAGGACCTTACGCAAAATCGTTCGTTTTGCCAAAGACAACCACCGAGACATCTCTTTAGGAGCAGCTCATGGTGTCAACGGCTCGAAACTTTTGAAGTTTGGTGAAACACGGATGGCAGGGATTATTTCCGGTATTTTACCTTCAGGGACATCGGATATTGCGCGAAACAGTTTTAAGCATGTCGTACGTCGCGTGGTTCCACAGTCCAATTTTCTAAATATCTTGCGTGAGCCCATTTATCAAGTCATGATGGTCGCGACTCAAGCAGAAACGAAAATGCTTGAAAAAGAATTCCCTAATTTGATGATTACACGTAGCAATCCCTACTCTGTGGATATGATTCCATGTGATTCTGGTAAGCTTCGTGGTATCAAGATGATTGGCGAGCGTTATGGCTTCAATGAACATCAAGTTATGGCCTTTGGTGATTCGGAAAATGATTTAGAAATGTTGACACATGTCGAATATGGTATCGCGATGGGCAATGCCTCTGATCTTGTTAAAGAAAAAGCGACACATGTCACGACGAGTAACAATCATGACGGGATTGCTAAGGCACTTGCACATTATGGACTTATTGATTTTTCAAGCAGTAATAATTTTATTTCACGTGATCAAAACTTTAATAAAGTAAAAGAATTCCATAAAATGATGGACGGTCGAAGTCAAGAAATTCCACGTGCTTTTCCTCCGATGGAGGCGGGCTATCGCGCAGGCTTTAAGGTCGAAGAAATTGTGGAGTTCCTCTATGCTTCCGCAAATGGGGATCGTGATAAGTTTGACGAACTCGCAGCGAATCTGCATGCAGATGTGGATAAGGCCGTCCTAAAGGTTAAACGCAAGGCAAAAGACGAAGCGCCGTTGATTGGAGAAGTCGATGCCTTGATTGACTTGCTTTACTTTACTTATGGAAGTTTGGTGCTTGCTGGGGTTGACCCTTATGATATTTTCAACTTTGTACATGCAGCAAATATGGGGAAAATTTTCCCGGATGGACAACCGCATTTTGATCCAGAAACACATAAAATTTTGAAACCTGATGATTGGGAAGAAAAATATGCCCCAGAAGGAAAAATAGAGCGTGAGCTTGAAAGACAAAAGAGAATTGCCTTGAGAAAAGCACGTGTCCGTGAAGAAGACAAGAAGAAAAAATAAAAAAGAAATCGCTGTAAGGCGGTTTTTATGCTTGTTACCTCCGGGTCACAAACTCCGTCCAAAAATATGTTATAATATAGCAGATATAAGCAGACAATTAGGGAGTTTTAGGTGAAAATGAACAAGTTTAAAGCGGTAATTTTTGACATGGACGGTGTCCTCGTTGACACGGAACAATTCTATGCTCAAAGACGTGAAGAATTCTTTAGCAATCATAATATTTCAATCCAACACATGAAATACTCTGATTTTATCGGAGGGAATATGCGAGAAATCTGGCCGCAAATCTTAGGTGTAGATTTTGACCAAGACGAAGCAGCAAAGCTGCACGCAGCATATTTAAAATTAAAAGACAATAATCCACTTCCTTATAAAGATTTGCTTTTCCCAGATGTTAAGGCCGTTTTAGAAGCCTTAGAAAATGATAACTTTAAAATCGGTTTAGCTTCCAGCTCGGCCATGCAAGATATTGACGAAATGCTTAATATACATGGCTTACGTCCTTACTTCAAGTCAATCCTTTCCGGCAATGATTTGAAGGCAACTAAACCACACCCAGAAATTTATCAGCTAAGCATGAAGGCGCTCAATGTAAAGCCGGAAGAAACCTTAATCATTGAGGATTCCGAAAAAGGAATTGCGGCAGGTAAGGCAGCTGGAGCTACAGTCTGGGCGATTGAAGATACGCGTTTTGGAATGAATCAGTCTGCAGCAGATGCATGGTTTCCCAATCTCACGGCTGTTAAAGAAAAACTAGAAAGCCTTTCAGCAAACTGACAGCTTTGCGCATTCAAAAATATAGCCAATGTGTAAATAGACGCATAAAAGGAGAAGGAAATGAAAAGTGTACAGAGGTTTTCACCAATAACAATTGTGTTAGTCATGGTTATCGTGCAAGCCCTGGAAAGTTTTTTGCTTATCTTTTCGGGCTCACGAATGATGGCTGTGTTCTATCTTTTTTTGATGAACATCCTTATCACAGTCGGCATCTTACTTCAAGCTCGAAATTATCGTTTAAGAAGAGTTGAATTTATCAGAAAAATAAATGATGAAGCAGAAAACTCACTCAATGCAACCTTAGACAATATGCCTATCGGTGTCATCCGCTACAATAAAGAGACCTATGAGCCGGAATGGTTCAACCCCTTTATCGATTTGATTTATCATGGGGATGATCGTGTCCTTGATAAAGAAGAAGTTAAGGCAATTATTCAAAAGTATCATGAAGAAAGAAATCAATTTTTCACGATTGAGAAGAAAAAATATTTTATAACCTTAGATGACGAAAAAAATCTTATTTATTTAGCCGATGCCACTTCTGAAGCTAACAGTCGTGAGAGCTTGCAGGAAAGTCGTGCTGTTATTGGAAGCATTTCGGTTGATAACTATGATGATGTCACAGATTTGATTGCGGACAGTGAACGGACCAAGGTTAATAGTTTGATTGCCAGCAATTTGGAAAGTTTTGCAAGCAAATACGGTGTATATTTGCGCCGTGTCTCAAGCAGCCGTTACTATTTCTTTTGTGATTACGGCATTTTGAACCGAATGATTGAGGATAAGTTTTCTTTACTGAAAGATTTCCGGAAAAATTCAGCTGAAAGCAAGATTCCCCTCACATTATCTGTGGGTGTATCCTATGGCTGGAATGATTTCCCAAGTATCGGGAAAACCTCCCTTAACAACCTTGAGTTAGCTTTAGTGCGTGGTGGGGACCAAGCAGTTCTTCGGGAGAATACGCCGCAAGCCAAAACAATTTATTTCGGTGGTAATTCTGAAAGCCGTACTCAAAAATCAAGAACGCGTGCGCGTGCTATTTCAACAGCATTGCAAACGATCATCAGTGAAAGTGAAGATGTCTTTATCGTAGGTCATCGTTTCCCAGATATGGATGCCCTAGGGGCGGCAATTACGATGAAAAATTTTGTCAACATGTCGGGAAAAGAAGCCTATGTGGTCTATGATCCTGAACAATTGATGCCAGAGGTGAGCCGAGCCATTGATCTAGTAAATGAAACTGAAGAAGGTTTCGCACATATTATTAAACTTGAAACAGCTTTTGATATGAAAACGGAAAATTCCTTACTGATCATGGTTGACCACTCGAAGACGACACAAACACTCAGTCTTGATTTCTATAAGTCCTTTAGTAAACTGGTTGTTATTGATCATCATCGTCGAGATGATGATTTCCCTGAGCATGCCTTGCTTTCTTATATTGAATCAAGCGCAAGTTCAGCCAGTGAGTTAGCAGTCGAACTTTTACAATTCCATGAATATAACTCGAAGATGACGGTAACTGATGCGAGTATTGCGTTAGCTGGGATTGAGTTGGATACGAAGCATTTCACCAAAGCAACAACTTCCCGTACATTTGAAGTGGCTGCTTATCTTCGCTCGCAAGGTGCTGACAATAACCTGATTAAAGGAATATTGGCCACTGAGTTTGAAAAATATAAAAAAATTAATGAAATTATTCTTAACTCTGAATATGTTGCGCCAGGAGTTGTAGTTGCCTTAGGGAAACCTGACCAAAAATATGATAATGTTGCGACTGCCAAAGCGGCAGACACTTTGCTTGATATGGCAGATGTTCAAGCCGCATTCTCGATTACAAATCACCAAAATGGTTATATTTCTATCTCGGCGCGTTCATTCAAAGATTATAACGTCCAAACGATTATGGAAGCTATGGGAGGGGGCGGACACTTTAATGCCGCTGCCACACAAATTTACGAACGAAATATCGATGAAGTCAAACATGATCTCATCGCATTAATTAAGGAAAGAGAGAACGAACAATGAAAGTAGTATTTTTAGCAGATGTAAAAGGACAAGGAAAAAAAGGCGAAATCAAAGAAGTACCCACAGGTTATGCAAATAACTTTCTCCTTAAGAAAAATTTAGCAAAAGTTGCAACAAGTGCTGCTGTGGCAGAACTTCAAGGTAAAACAAAAGCTAAAGAAAAAGAAGAAGCTGAAGAGCTCGCAGCAGCTAAAGCATTGAAAGAACGTCTTGAGCAAGATGATGTCATGGTTGAAATCAAGATGAAAGTGGGAACAACAGGTCACACCTTCGGTGCCGTGGATAAAGCAGATATCGCGAAAGCACTTCAAAGTCAATTGGATGTCAAAGTGGACAAACGTAAAATTCAATTGATCAATAAGATTCAAGCGCTTGGAATTAAAGATGTTCCAATCAAATTGCACCGTGATGTAACTGCTACAGTCAAGGTCAAAGTAAGCGAGAGATAACATGCCTGATATTGATATTATCAAAGCACCACCACAAGATTTAGCCGCCGAACAAGCCGTTTTGGGGGCTATTTTCCTTGATAGTGACCGCTTGATTGAAGTAAAAGAATTTCTTTCTACGGATGACTTTTACAAAAACGCACACAAAATTATTTTCCGTGCTATGGAGCACTTGTCGGACAATCGTGAAGCGATTGATGTGTTAACTGTCCGCTCGCTTTTAGAAAACCAAAATGACTTAGAGACTATCGGGGGCATCGCTTATATTGCTGAGCTTGCCACTGCAACACCAACGGCAGCTAATGCTTCCTATTATGCGAAAATCGTTGCCGAAAAATCTTTGCTCCGTCAGCTGATTAATAAATTAACACAGAGTGTAGAAAAAGCTTACAGTCAGGAAGATCCCGCCGAGGATGTTCTTGCGGAAGCTGAAAAGTCATTGATTGATGTGCAGCAAGGACGTAATACATCAAGCTTTCGTCGGATTTCAGACGTCTTGTCAATGAATCTCGACGATCTGGAAGAACGAGCTAAACAAAAATCAACGATTACCGGTATCGCGACTGGCTATCCGGCCTTGGATGCTATGACAACAGGTCTCCATGAGGAGGAACTTATTATTCTTGCTGCACGTCCAGCCGTGGGTAAGACAGCCTTTGCTTTAAATATTGCGCAGAATATTGGGACCAAACAAGATAAAACTGTCGCTATCTTTTCATTGGAAATGGGTGCGGAAAGTCTTGTTAACCGGATGCTTGCAGCGGAAGGAACAATTGAATCCCATAACTTACGTACTGGTCAGCTTAATGACGAAGAGTGGAACCAATATTTCATTGCTATGGGGACACTTTCGAAAGCAAGTATCTACATTGATGATACTCCAGGGATTAAGATTACAGAGATACGGGCACGTTCTCGTAAACTCGCACAGGAAACAGGCAATCTTGGTCTTATCGTGATTGACTATTTGCAGTTGATTTCGGGCACAGGCCGAGAAAACCGCCAACAAGAAGTCTCCGAAATTTCACGTCAGTTGAAGATCCTGGCTAAAGAGTTAAAGGTTCCTGTCATTGCTTTGAGTCAGCTTTCACGTGGAGTAGAACAACGTCAGGATAAACGACCTGTCTTATCAGACATTCGTGAATCTGGGTCAATCGAGCAAGATGCGGATATTGTCGCCTTCCTTTATCGGGATGATTATTATGACCGAGCCGGGGCTGACGATGATGATGAGGGCTTTAACGATGTCCCAGAAGTAGACAATAAAGTAGAAGTTATTATTGAAAAAAACCGTTCAGGAAGTCGGGGAACTGTCGAGTTGCTCTTCCTGAAAGAATACAACAAATTTGCTAGTATTGATAACAGATATGAAGACTAGCATTTCTAGGGGTATTCGTGTTATAATGGATAAGATTTAAAATTTATAATGGTAAGCTAGGCGGAAAACGCCTGTCTTTGCATTTCTAGAGAAAAATTGGAGAGTAAAATGGATAACCAAAATCAAAGCCAAGAAGTAGGAAAAATTGTAGATATCAGAAAACAAGTTGAAGAACATGTTGGTCAAACCATTGAAATTACATCACAATTTGGACGTAAACGTGAAAATCGTCATAAAGTCAACTTGATTGAGACTTATGCCACACACTTTGTAATTGAAAATATTCCAGCACGTGGCCCAAAAACAACAGAGTCTTATCAATATGCTGACATTTTGACTCAAACAATTTTGATTCACTATCCAAATAAATAATTTGTTTATTGATGTAATCTATTTGTGAAGTTTTCTATAGCACGATTTGATGCGTAAAACTCTAGACAAAAGCTTCTGGGTGACGTTGCCGTTCGTGGCACGAATCTTCACTGGAAAAACTTTTCAAAGCAAAAAAACATAAAAAATCCAAAGAAAGGAGTAAATATGACATCTTCAAGCCTATCAATGATGCCTGTCAAAGGTGGTTCAGGGAATGCTTTTGTTGGCGAAAGCGACAATAAGCGTGTTTTCATTAAAAAAAATTGTAGCCCCTTTTTGACAAGTGTGTATCTTGAAGGTATTACGCCACAAGTCTTATGGACGAAGCGTACAGCAGAAGGTGACATGTTAGCTGCTCAACCTTGGATTAATGGCCATACGTTGAAGCCTTATGAAATGAATGATTCCCGTATTGGCGAAATTTTGCGGCATTTGCATCAAAGCGAAAAGCTTATTGAAGCCTGTAAAAAGTTAGATAACGAAGTCATGCTTCCAGCTGATCTTTTGGAACAAGTACTGAGTAAAAGTTCAATCTTTGAAACCAATGGCTTTCTCTCAAATGTCGTTGTGGAACTCTCAGAAAATCTTCCGGAGTTAAAAGAGGAGGAGATTACAGTTGTTCATGGTGATGTGAATCATAAAAACTGGTTGGTTGATGACGAAAGTGACAAAGTCTATCTCGTCGATTGGGATACGGTCCTTTTAAGCAGTCCTTTAGTGGATATAGCACATGTTCTAACACACTATATAAAACCAGAAAACTGGGAAGAGTGGCTCCATCAAGCAGGCTATAAAACAGCTAAAAATAAAAATATAGAACATGAATTAATCTGGTATGGGAAACTTTCTTTTCTACGTCAGATTTCAGAATATATGGCAAGAGAGCAGATTAAGGAAACAGAACAAGAAATTGCGCGTTTTCAGAATTTTTGCCGTTTATTTTAAAACTTAGAAAATAAAAATAGGAGGCTTGCCTTCTTATTTTTTCAATAAATAGGAGAAAAAATGCGCGTAAGAAATCGTAAAGGCGCTGCGGAACACTTAGAAAGTAACGCACATGTAGTTGTTGAAAATCCAGCAGACTTTAAAGGACGTTGGGCAGAGCGTTTTGGAAATGATCATCCCATTCATATTGAAGTGGGTTGTGGAAAAGGCGGCTTTATCACAGGTATGGCTGCTCAAAACCCAGAGATTAATTATATTGCGATTGACATGCAACTGTCCGTTTTATCTCACGCTTTAGACAAAGCTTTGGAAGCAAATCTACCTAATGTGCAAATGATGCTGGTTGATGGCGCAGCTTTAACAGAATATTTCGAGGATGCTGAAGTTTCACGTGTTTATCTGAACTTTAGTGATCCGTGGCCAAAAACCCGTCATGAAAAACGCCGTTTAACTTATAAGTCATTCTTAGAAACTTATGAACAAATCTTGCCACCAGAAGGCCAAGTCCACTTTAAAACAGATAACCGCGGTTTATTTGAATATTCATTGGCAAGCATGAGTCAATATGGTATGATTTTAGAAAAAGTCTGGTTAGACTTGCACGCAGATGAAGAATTTGCCAAAGTCAATGTAATGACAGAGTATGAAGCAAAATTCTCAAGCAAGGGGCAAGTAATTTACCGTTTAGAAGCAAAATTCCCAAAGAGAGGTTAAGCTATGAGATGTCCAAAATGTCAATCTGAATCGTCACGCGTAGTAGATTCACGTCAAGCTGATAATATGATTCGCCGTCGCCGTGAATGTGAAAATTGTGGAAATCGTTTCACGACTTTTGAGCGGATTGAAGAAATGCCACTTTTGGTCATAAAACGTGACGAAACCCGTGAAGTTTTCAATCGTGATAAAATTATCACAGGAATAGTGCGCAGTGCTCGTAAGCGACCGGTGACAAGTGAATCCATTGAAAAATTGGTTGATCGTGTCGAACAAAGAGTACGCCGCTTAGAGAAAAATGAAGTACGTACCGAAGTTATTGGCGAATTTGTTATGGAAGAATTAATGGATTTGGATGATATTACCTATGTTCGTTTTGCAAGTGTGTACCGTTCCTTCAAAGATGTGAGTGAAATTGAAGATTTGCTTAAAAAGATAACGAAAAAAGACTAACCGTTCTAAAAAAAAGAGAAATAAAAGGATGAACTATGAGACCAGGCGATTCATTTTCTATTCTAAATCGAGGAAAAATCAGCTTTGATGCCGATACTTTTTCGCTACTTTATTTGCCCATTATTGGGCGAGATGCTTTTGGACTTTATCAACTCTTGCGCGTTTTTTCGACGGGCAAGATTTCTCATTTTTTAGAGTATCTTGATTTTGGACTCCATCCTTTTATTGAAGCTTTAGATAAACTTTCAGGGATTGGGCTCGTGCGAGTATTTGACCAACAACCGGGTTATCTTATGGAGATAAAAAGTCCTTTAACTTTTGAAGAATTTTTAGCAGACGAATTTTATAAGCAGTTATTGGTTTCACGCATTGGTGAAAATAAAGTTAAAGCTTTGGCAAAAAAACATGAACCTGATGCTTTAGAAATTACGAAAAAGTTCCATGAAGTTTATTCTGTTAAGTTTGAGCCGACACATACAGTCGTTCAAACAGAAAAATTTGATTTGAACTCTTTTAAGAGTATTATGGAAAACCAGCATCTGACTTTTGCAAATGAAAATCAGGATATCTTGACCCTGTATGGCTTGGCTGAAAAATTTGATCTCAACTGGTATGAATTATTTAAAGCAGCCGAACAAACTGCCAATGCTGACAAGACTTTGAATACAGCCAACTTAACAAGAATGCTTGCAGGCAAATCTGAACCTTTGCCTGCCTTATCTGAATTTCCTAAAGGCTTTCAGGATTTGATTGTCATCAGTAAAGAAGCGTCTCCGCGCGATTTTTTAAACAAGCTTAAACAACAAGCTGGTGGTTTTGCTTCGCAAGAAGAACTTAAAATTTTGAATAATTTAGACAAGCAAAATATTACAGATCAAGTACAAAATATTTTGATACACTATGTCTTGATTCAACAAGGGAATGCGAGTCTCAATGCTCGATTTGTTAATACTCTGGCAAATGATTGGTTGCGCCATAAAGTATATAATGCTGAAACAGCAGTAAAAAGAATACTGGAACGTCAGCAGCAAGCGGAACAAAAGCAAAAAAACAATAAAAATTATAAAAACCCAGGCAAGCTGGTCAAAAAAGCACCTCAATGGTCCAATGCCAGCTACGTAAATACGACCAGTGCAGAAGATATTGCCAAGTTCGAGCAATATAAAGCTTCCCGTCGTAAGGACAAGAAGGAGAATTGAGCATGGAATCAATTGGAGAACTTTTGAGTAAGCGCCCAGATGTACGTGGAAATTTTGACAAGCTCGTCGCTGAAGTGATGAAAAATGAACAAGTTCAAGCTTTTATTTCTGAAAATCAAATGACTGAAGATGAAGTACAGCGGAGCTATTCAAAGTTTTATGAATTTGTTAAAGAGCGAAAAAAGTTCGAAGAACATGAAAAAAGAGCAGCTGATGGCTATGAGCCTGTCTTGATTATGAACCATGGTTACGCAGATGTTTCTTATCAAACGACAGCAGAATTAGCCCGCCGTCAAGAAGTGAGCAATCAATTGCGTCGTGTTCAAATCATTGGTTTACCTAAAGAAATGAAGCACATTGATTTTTATGCGGATGTCTTCACAGACAATCAAAATCAATTTGACTTGTTCCGGAAAGTAGAAAACTTTATCGACAACTTTCCTCAAGAAAAAGGGCTTTATATTTATGGCGATTTTGGTGTAGGAAAATCCTTTATTATGGCCGCTATGGCAAATGAGCTTTCAAAAAAAGGCGTTTCCACTACTTTATTACACTATCCCACTTTTATTTCTGACCTTGATTTTGACAATGCCAAACATTGGGTCAATGAAATTAAAAAAGTTGAAGTATTGGTCTTAGACGATATTGGTGCCGAACTCAATAATGCTTGGGTGCGTGACAGCATTCTGCAAGTTATTTTACAGCATCGTATGCAAGAAAATCTTCCGACATTTTTCACCTCAAACTTGAATATGACAGAGCTTGAGCTACATTTGGCGGAAACTAAAAAAGCGGATGAAATCTGGCCAGCAAAACGCGTGATGGAGCGTGTGAAGTATTTAGCCTCTGAAGTTCGTTTAGAAGGAGTAAATCGTCGACATGAATGAGACAATTGATCTGATGATGCAACACAGTTCTGTACGTAATTTTACGGATGAAAAAATACCAGAACATGTATTAAAAACGATTATTGATGCGGGACGGGCAGCACCAAACTGGAAAAATTTTCAATCTTATTCGGTGGTTCTTGTGCAATCCCAAGAACAAAAAGATGCAATTTTTGCCCAACAGCCCCAAAAAGCCATTAAAAATTGTGCTGCTTTTTTGGTTTTTGTGGGAGATCTTAACCGAGCCAAAACAGCAGTCGAAATGAACGGTGGTGAGTTTCAACCAGAAGGTGTAGAATCGCTCCTTATTACTTCAGTCGATGCGGCAGTAGCCGGTCAAAATACATTGCTTGCTGCTCAATCTCTTGGCTATGGTGGTGTAATGGTGGGCTTGATTCGTGATCAAGCACGAGAAATTTCTGAGATATTAAATTTGCCTGATTATACTTATCCGATTTTTGCTGTGGCTCTTGGCAAGCCTGCACGTGTAAATCCAGTAAAACCGAGATTACCTTATGAAGCTGTTGTATTTCCTGAGAAGTATATTCCACAAGATGAAGAAGTGCTGCGCCACTATGATAAAGTTCAAGAGGAGTATGCTGGATCACGGCGTCTAAATTCCACTTGGTCAAGTCGAATGGTTGAGCAATGGGGACAACCGGAACTCAAAGCTTCAACAGAGAATCTTAAAGAAAAAGGACTTTTATGAAGAAAATTCTTTCACCCAAGCTTCCTGCGGCGTTAGAAGTTGTCGATTTTACTACCCTTGAAGACAACGAAGCCTACCAAGTAGAGTTGAAAAATCAAGAAATCTATTTAGAGGATCGACAACTTTTCAGTGGCTGTCGTCTACAAAATATCAATTTTGAGTTAGAGGTAACTGCTGATTTAGAGTTTACAGATTGTATTTTTGAAAAGTGTGATTTTTCTAATCTTGTCTTTTCTAAATTTGGCTTTTATCGTTGTATTTTTAAAGATTGTAAATTGCTCGGTACCGAATTCACCAATGCCTTTTTGCAGGATGTCCAGTTTCAGGATTGTTTGCTTAATTACGTTAATTTTTCAAGTGCTCGTTTGAAAAATGTGCTTTTTGCAGACAACATGATGAAAGAAAGTCTTTTTATTGCCAGTCAATTCAAGCATGTGCGCTTTGAAGGGAACGACTTGGAGCTTACGAATTTCTGGGAAACTTCCTTATCAGGGATTGATTTTTCAAGTAACACTTTTGAGCGCCTTGATGTGAGTCCCGAACTGGCTAAAAACATTAAAGTCAATCTAAGTCAAGCAGCGTTTTTTGCTGCTTTACATGGGATTGAAATTGTCTAAGTCTTGGGAGATTCAAGACTTTTTATTTTAAAAAAGTTTATCAAAATTGATCGTTTAATTTAAAAATCGCTTTAAACCGAAGCGGTTTTTAAATTAAAAAAATTTTTTTAAGAAGAGTCCAATCACGAAAGAAAACGTTTTCTTGTTTTGGACCGAACAGCTTAATTTCGAAGAAAAAATTAGGCTATAATTTAATTGTGAGGAAAAAAGATGCTTAGTTATAACTTAGATATCCTACTGTTTTCAGAAAGACGTTTTTGGAAACTTGATAAAATCCTTGAGGTTACTGGACTTAAAAGTCAGGAATTTCAGAGACAACTCGTCGAATTAAATCGAACATTGCAAGATAAATCTCAAAGACCACTAGAATTTACCAATAATGTATTAGCAATTCCTGAAAAACCAGAAAATTTTGAAGAAATTCGCTTTAATATCGCAGAATGTGGCCGAACATTGAGTGAAGAAAAACGTCAATACCTGATTTATTTACTTTGCTTTTCTAAATGTTCAGCATTAGCCATCAGTGATTTCCAGTCGCTTTTAAACGTGAGTCGCAATACCGTCTTGTCTGATATCAAAAAGTTGCGTCAGCAGCTGGATAACGAAAACATACGTCTAGAATACTCACGGAGGTTAGGCTTTTACCTTGAAGGTGCATCGAAAGAATTACGTAAGACGAGCTGGCGTTTTTTACAAGAACTTCATGAAGAGAGTGATTATTATGTTTTGTCGAAGCATCTCAATCATAAAAATCCACTCTTTATTTACAAAGTAGGACAGCAAATCAGTCGATTAATGGCTGAATTACGTGTTCAGGTTATCCATAGTCGGTATATTCCGATGCTGATATACCTTGCCTTACTTCAATCACATCTTGGAGAAACAGATATATTTCAGGAAGATGTACTGGAAGTTGAAGCATTGTTAATTGGCATGAGTGATGGTAGCTTTGAAAGGTCTGGTTTTGATTTTCTTTATCGTATTGGCTTTGAGATTATGGAAAATGTAATGAAACTTGCAGCAGTTCAGTTTGAAGATTTTACAAAAACCTTTGCTGCTTTACGTGCCCATCTGGTCCCTGCCTATTTTCGTTTGAAATATCACTTCGAAATAGAGAATGTTCTTTTGGACAAAATAAAAACAGATTATTCCTCTCTGTTTGAGTTAATGGGCCTTGCTTTAGCGCCATTACGCGAAGCTTGTGGTGAAATTTCCGAAGCAGAACGCGCCTACTTTGTCATTCTCTTTGGTGGAGAAATTTATAAGAAAAAGTATACACAAAGTTTTCGCGCGATTGTCTTATGTGTAAATGGTATAAGTTCAAGTTTAATCATGCGTAAACGATTGGAAAATATGTTTCCAAGTATGACTTTTATTCTGAGTACAGCCGTCTCTGATTTGGACAAGATTCCTGCTTTTTCTTATGATATTATTTTTTCGACAGTACCTGTAATGACTGATAAAAAGCTCTATGTTATGTCAGCTATCCCAGACAGTGAAGAAGAGACAAGACTTTACAATCGTATTGCACAAGATTTTGATTTGCCTGGTTTTTATAAACCAGATGCTAAAGCCATCTTACGTGCTATTGAACCTTATGTCGACATTAAAAGTAATGCGACCAAGAAGCAATTGACGCGGATTATTGACCGCAAGCTTAACAATAAAAAGACAGAAAGTGAGGCATTAGGTGTAATGCTTTCAGATTTATTAACTAAAGAAAAAATTTGTTTTACAGATGAAAAACTTGACTGGAAAAGTGCAATTGAGCTTGCAGCTCAGCCTTTACTGAATCAAGGTGAAATCGAGCCCGCGTACATTTCCGCTATCATTAACCGTGTAGAGGAGTTCGGCCCTTATATTGATTTAGGAATGGGTATTGCTCTTCCGCATGCACGTCCTGAAGATGGGGTGAAAAAGCTTGGGATGTCATTTCTTAGATGTGAACAACCGGTATATCTTCAAGATAATCCCAAACACGAGATAAAAATCTTCATTGTCCTCGCAGCAATTGATAATGAAACGCATCTTCGTGCATTATCCACACTAACACAAATATTATCAAATAAAGATGAACTCAATAAAATGCTGACTGTAGAAACAGTAGCAGAACTAGAACAAATTTTTGCAGAAAAAGAAGGAGAATAATATGAAAATCGCATGTGTATGTCAATCAGGATTAGGAACAAGCTTTATGGTACAAATGAATCTTCAAGCCCTTTTACAAGAAATGGGCTTGAACGTGAATGATTTTGAGCTTGACCATATGGATGTTGGATCAGCCACACCAGATTCTGCGGACTATTTCTTTGTAGAGTCCACATTAACAACAGCTTTGCCTAATATTCCGGAAGAAAAGATTGTACCTTTGACTTCCATTATTGATCGCGATGCAGCGCGTGAAGCACTGGTTAAAGTTTTAGATGAAAGAGGAATTGCCCACAACTAAGCAAAAACAGTAATTAAAAAGAATCGAAAATAAACTTAGGAGAATTAAAAAATGAATGGAGTTTTAAACTTTATTGTCTCTGTTGCGACTACGCCTGCCCTTCTTGTTGGATTAATTGCCATGCTTGGACTGATTTTACAAAAGAAACCAGCAACTGCAGTTATTCAGGGCTCAGTGAAGACCTTTGCTGGATTCTTGGTCTTGGTTGGAGGAGCTGGTATCTTGGTGGGGGCGCTTGCGCCTTTTGCCGATATGTTTCAACATGCCTTTCATGTGAAAGGTATTGTCCCAACGAATGAAGGTGTTGTTGCCTTGGCACTCGTGGAGTATGGGACACCGACTGCCTTGATTATGCTTGTCGGCATGATTGTGAATATCCTGCTCGCTCGCTTTACACGATTTAAATACATCTTTTTAACAGGTCAAGCCATGCTCTACGTTTCTTGTATGGCAGCCGTGATTCTGGTTTCTGCCGGAATGGGTGAAACATGGATGACCATTCTTCTTGGAGGTATCTTTGAAGGAACACTTTTAACAGTTACACCCGCCATTTGTCAGCCATTTATGCGTAAAATCACTGGAACTGATAATGTAGCGATGGGACATACAGGTAACATCGGGTATGCTCTTGCAGGATGGCTCGGTAAAACTTTTGGTGATCCCGATCCTGAGAAGTCCACCGAAAAACTAAATATTCCTAAATCATTGGGCTTTTTGCGAGATTCTACCGTATCCATTTCCTTACTGATGGCTGCAGTCTACATTCTTTTAGCCATAGCCGCAGGCCCAACTTATGTTGAATCGGAGCTTTCTAACGGTACAAACTTTGTGATTTTCTCACTTGTTCAAGCAGGAACTTTTGCAGCTGGTTTCGTCGTTGTTCTACAAGGGGTGCGCATGATTTTAGCTGAAATCGTACCGGCCTTCCAAGGGATTGCCCAAAAACTGGTTCCCAACTCAAAACCGGCTTTAGATGTGCCAATCGTTTTTCCTTACGCACCAAATGCGGTATTGATAGGTTTCTTCGTTTCCTTTATCACAGGATGTTTATCCATGGTTGCGATGCTTGTTATGGGAACAACGGTTATCATTCCGGGTGTTGTCGGGCATTTCTTCTGTGGAGCAGCAGCAGCAATATTCGGTAATGCCAATGGTGGACGACGTGGAGCAGTAATCGGAGCAATCGCCAATGGTCTCCTCTTATCTTGGTTACCCCTTTTCATTATTCCATCTTTGGGGGCCTTCGGAGCAGATGCCTCAGCCACATTTGCGGATACAGATTACCTGATTCCAGGTATCATTGTTGGCCGAGTGGGTGAAATGGGATCTGGTGCGATTGCCGCTCTTATCTTAGGCTTCCTCGCTATTGTTTTGATTCTCAGTGCAGTCTTAAATGCCAGAGATAAAGCTAAAGCTTAAGTCAATGTCAATGTTTACAAAAATCAGTTTTCGCTCAGGAAATCTGATTTTTTAGTAAGATGAAAATAAAAAACGTTTTCAATTATGTTATAATAAAATGTATTATCAAAAGATTAAATGGAGAAAAATATGTTTGACAACACCGATCAGTTAGCTGTAAATTCAATCCGTACTTTGTCAATGGATGCTATCCAAAAAGCAAACTCTGGACATCCAGGATTGCCAATGGGTGCGGCACCAATGGCTTATGTTCTTTGGAGTAAGTTTTTGAATGTGAACCCACAAACAGGACGTAAATGGTCTAACCGCGACCGCTTTGTCCTTTCTGCAGGACACGGTTCGGCAATGCTTTACAGTCTTTTACACTTGGCAGGATACAAAGTATCAATAGATGATTTGAAAAACTTCCGCCAATGGGGCTCAAAAACTCCAGGACATCCTGAAGTAGACTGGACAGATGGTGTAGAAGCGACTACAGGTCCTTTAGGACAAGGTATCGCCAATGCTGTTGGTATGGCAATGGCCGAAGCACATTTAGCTGCTACTTACAATAAACCAGATTTTGATATTGTGGATCACTATACTTATGCCTTAAATGGTGATGGTGACCTTATGGAAGGTGTTTCTCAAGAAGCAGCGTCACTCGCTGGTAAGTTAAAACTTGGAAAACTTGTACTTTTCTATGATTCAAATAATATCTCTCTTGATGGTGATTTGGATAAATCATTTATCGATGATATTAAAATGCGTTTTGAAAGCTACGGTTGGCAACATATCTTGGTTAAAGACGGCAACGATTTGACTGAAATTGCAGCAGCTGTAGAACAAGCAAAAGCTGAAACTGAAAAACCAACAATTATTGAGGTTAAGACTGTTATTGGATATGGTGCTGAAAAACAAGGCACTTCAGCAGTACACGGTGCTCCTCTTGGTGCAGAAGGTATTGAATTTGCGAAGAAAGCTTATGGATGGGACTATCCAGAATTCACTGTTCCCGAAGAAGTTACTGAGCGTTTCCGTCAAACATTGAATACACGTGGCGAAGCTATGGAACAAGTATGGAACGATACGTTCACAGCTTACGCTGAAAAATATCCAGAGCTTGCTGAACAATATGTAAAAGCATTTGAAAATGAAACACCTGAACTTGAATTAAGCAAGCATGAACTTGGTTCAAGCAAAGCTTCACGTGTAACTTCACAAGAAGCTATCCAAGAACTTTCAGCACAAATGCCAAACCTTTGGGGTGGTTCAGCTGACTTATCAGCATCAAACAATACAATGGCTAAAAATGATACAGACTTTATGCCAGATAACTATGCTGGTCGTAACATTTGGTTTGGTGTCCGTGAATTTGCGATGGGCGCAATTATGAACGGTATTGCTCTCCATGGCGGTACACGTGTTTATGGTGGTACATTCTTCGTTTTCAGTAATTATATGCTTCCTGCTGTCCGTATGGCTGCACTGCAAGAATTGCCTGTTACATATGTTTGGACACACGATTCAATCGCGGTTGGTGAAGATGGTCCAACACATGAGCCTGTCGAACAATTGGCTTCAGTACGTTCTATGCCAAACTTAGATACGATTCGTCCTGCAGATGGTAATGAAGTTGTTGCCGCATGGCGTCGTGCAGCTTCAAGCAAAAAACGTCCAACAGCGCTTGTTTTGACACGTCAAAACTTGCCAGTTCTTGAAGGAACAGCACAATTGGCTGAGGAAGGCCTCAATCGTGGTGCCTACATTCTCTCCAAAGAAGAAGGTGAACTTGAAGGAATTATCATCGCAACAGGTTCAGAAGTAGCACTTGCGCTTGAAGCGAAAAAAGAATTAGGAAAAGGCGTACGTGTTGTTTCTATGCCTTCAATGAATATCTTTGACGAACAATCTGCAGAATATAGAGAAGAAATTCTTCCGAAAAATGTCTGCTGCCGTTTGGCTGTCGAAGCAGGAACAAGCTTCGGCTGGGCGAAATATATTGGTTTAGCTGGAGCCACTGTAACCGTAGATAAATGGGGCGCTTCAGCACCTGCAAATATTGTTTTACCAGAGTATGGCTTTACAGTAGAAAATGTTGTAAAAACATATAAAGAAATGAAAGAAAACTGTCCTAAAGATTGCTGCTAATCCCAGATGGTGCCGTGAAAAGCTTTTGTTGCGCGGAGACTCATAGATTATGTTATAATAAGCTTATGCGATGAGTCGATGCTCTACTTTGGTAGATTATTGAAGCACGGGAGTTCTGGAACATTGGGTTGTTCGTGCAGGAAGCATGAGAACTTGTTAGCGCGTGTGAACCGTTCTGACACAACGAAAGTTGCCCGAAAGACCTCTCTTTTGAGAGGTCTTTTTTTGTGAAATAAAGAGTGGAGAGAGCTGTTGTTTCCTTTGGAATTAATGCTATAATAGAGGTATGTAAATTTATCTATTATATTTTAGGAGAGACTATTGAGCGTAATGATGTACAGCCTTTTTGATGTAGAGGGTAATGCAGAAGCGATAATATCTTATACAGAAAATGCGATGAAAAAAGAAGGAAAAACTTCAGAAGAGATAGAATTGTATAAAGCTGAAGTTGAAAACAGTGATTATCCCGGTCTTGTCAGTGTATCTGTGAGTATGCTGGATGAGTTAAATGGGATGCACACCCGTCAAGAAGTGAAACATATAAAGTAAGTAAAAAGTGGGTATTTCAAAACTACCCATTTTTTTGATAGAAAAATAATAATGTCTTGAAAGTATCTGAAATGCAGGTAATATAAGGTTTTCTCAGCTATTTATATTGTGAAGTTTGTGAATTCACAAACTTCACAAGCGCTTACAAAAGAAATGCGAATAAAGTGTGCTAAACTTATATTGTAAAAATATTTACAAGCTTTTACAATAAAAAAAGGAGATTTTCCAACATGAAAATCGTTATTATAGGCACAAATCACGCAGGTATTGCTGCGGCAAATACATTATTAGACAACTATCCTGGTCATGAAATTACCATGATCGATCGTAACAGTAACATGAGTTACTTGGGCTGTGGGACAGCCTTATGGGTGGGCCGTCAAATTGATCAACCGAATGAACTTTTCTATGCACGACCAGATGATTTTGAAACAAAAGGTGCGAAGGTGTTGACGGAAACTGAAGTTTCATCAATTGATTTCGAGCATAAAAAAGTGTATGCCACAACAAAAGCCGGAGAAGAGCACGTGGAAGATTATGACAAACTCATTCTTGCGATGGGTTCAAGACCAATCATTCCTAAAATTACAGGTAATGAATTAGAAGGTATTCATTTTCTTAAACTCTTCCAAGAAGGGCAAGCAGTGGATGAGGAATTCGCTAAAGAAGAAGTGAAACGTATTGCCGTTATTGGGGCGGGCTACATTGGTACAGAAATCGCTGAAGCGGCGAAACGTCGCGGAAAAGAAGTTTTGCTCTTTGATGCGGAAACTACATCTTTAGCTTCCTATTATGATGAAGACTTTGCGAAAGGAATGGATGAAAACCTTGCAAACCATGGCGTAGAACTTCATTTTGGTGAAACTGCCGAGGCTTTTAAAGGCACAAATGGCCGAGTTTCTCAAATTGTGACTAATAAAGGGACCTATGATGTGGATATGGTAATTAACTGTATCGGCTTTACGGCAAACAGCGCCCTTGTGGGAGATAAACTGGATACACTGCGAAATGGAGCAGTGAAGGTAGATAAGCATCAACAGACAAGTAATCCTGATGTCTACGCAGTCGGCGATGTGGCTACGATTTATTCTAATGCTTTGCAAGATTTTACATATATTGCTCTTGCTTCTAATGCGGTACGCTCAGGGATTGTTGCTGGGCATAACATTGGCGGAACAGTCCTCGAATCAGCTGGTGTTCAAGGGTCAAATGGTATCTCGATCTTCGGCTATAATATGACTTCTACAGGTTTTTCTGTTAAAGCCGCACAAAAATTTGGTTTAGAAGTTGCTTACACTGATTTTGAAGATAAGCAAAAAGCTTGGTTCCTCCATGAAAATAATGATACAGTGAAAATTCGTATTGTTTATGAAAAATCAAGTCGACGTATCGTAGGCGTGCAAATGGCGAGCTACGGGGAGATTATCGCGGGGAATATCAATATGTTCAGTTTGGCCATCCAAGATCAAAAAACAATTGATGAACTTGCGCTTCTCGATTTGTTCTTCTTGCCCCACTTTAACAGCCCTTATAACTATATGACTGTTGCTGCTTTAAAGGCAGAATGATATCAAAGTGTAACGTTGAAATCGAAGGATATAAGACACAAAAAATCACTAAAATACCCTTTAGTGATTTTTTGTGCAATTAAGTTACATTTGTGCAATGTTGCCTAATGTTATATAATAGAAAAAATTGACGAGGTAAATGGAGGAAACAGTATTGTGTTAAAATATTTAGACGAAGATGATTTTAAAAAGCTTCAAATTTTATATTATTTAGAAAATCATCATCTCTCTACGGTACTTTTTGATGACTTAATTGAAGAATTACACCTTAATAATTATCAAGTCAAGAAGCTCTTATCTGAGATACAATCAGAAATTAAATCTTGGAAATTAGAAAATTATTACCTCATCGATCTCCAGACGCAGAAAAGTTTCGTACGTTATGAAAGAAGAACCCAAGGAAACATCATGCTTCTTTTAAATCATTACGTTAAGAGATCACAGATGCAAGCCTTGATTCGAGCAATCTTTACTGAAGAAGTGAACAAAATTGCTGAACTCGAAGATGTTGTCTTTTTATCAAAGTCAGCCACGTATAAACTGGTGAAAAAATTTACGGATTTAACGAGGGAATACGGTGTAACAATTGATAAAAACATGCGCTTTGCTGGTGACGAATGGAAGATTAGAGAGTTTCTCTATAATTTCTATCACACGTTATATGGCGATCTTTATAAGAGTTTTTCAGCAGATGTAGCCACGGATCTTGAACAAATGATAAACGCTTTGGAGGAGATAGAGGGACTTTTTATTCGGGGCTTAAGTTTAACAGATCGAACAAAATTGTTGTATCGCCTCTTTGTTATCTATACGAGAAATTATTTAGGAAATAAAGCTTCAGCGCAAGATTTCATGAAAATAGACAGTCGGTTTATTGAGCCCATAGCCCATATTTTACGACATTATCTCGATGGTTCGAATGAAGAAGTTTTGGAAGAGACCTATGAGCTTCTTTATTTTCTTTCAAGTGAGAGCATTACGGCACATTGTGATTTTCAAATTCCAACGAACGTAAGCGAGTTAACACAGGCTTTTACGGAAAGTTTCACTGCTAAATTTCAAGAGCACCAAAGCGAAATTAACCAAGAAGAGGTACAAATAGAGTTAAACAATATCCATCTTCGTTTATTGATTTCTTTAAGAGCAAACTTTGATGTATCTAGTTTGAATGATTTTAACTTCATGGGCGAAAATTATGAAGATATTGAGCTCTTTTGTAATAACTTTGCAGATAAAATGTTACTTGATAAGCGTTATGCTCCATTATTTCTGGAAAAACACCACGCCCTTGTTCGTGAATATATGTTTTTAATTTTGTGCTATACCACTGCTTATCGTACGAGACGTCCTGTAAAAATCTGTGTAGACTTTTCCTATGGTATCTCTTATAACAGATATATACTTAAGAATATCAAGTCACTAGGATTTTTGAATATTGAAGCGAGTGAAGGAAAAAATAAAGAGGATATTGATATCTATCTTTCTAATCTTCCTTCCCGAGAAGTTGAAGCAGAACAAATTATTTGGGCATCACCACCCACATCTTATGATTGGGAATTTTTTGGAAATACAGTAGTTAAAGTAAAAAAAGACAACTTTAATGCTTAGTTGTTTTTTTTTTTTTTTTATTTTTTTTCAAAACAAAATAAAAAATGACTTCTTTACGCTTAAATGTTAAAATTACCATAACTAAGCAAATGAGAAGGGAGCAAGGATGAAGCAAAGGATAGGAAGTATTGTAGGATTATTTTTAGTGAGCTTCCTCTGGCTGAGTGTAAATCCTAGTTCAGTTGTTGCAGCCTCCTCCCTTGAAGGCTATGGACAGACTGGCTTTTATGGACAATATCAAAAACCTTCTGAACATGGCGCTGGCGATTTGACGGACCAAGAAAAAGCAGAGTCAGGTATAATAAAAAGTGAAAAGATACCCAATGCCGGTGATGCTCCAAAGATGCAATATGTTTTAATTGCAGTACTTCCCTTATTACTCATGAGTTTTTATTTTAAACAACTGCACAACGAAACCCGTCAAGGCTAACAAAAAGATAAACTTCAAGGAAAGGAGGGAGAAATAATGAAAACCTTTATTGCGATGCTGTGCCTTTTGGCTTCTATCCAGTTGACAGTGCTCGGAAATGCAGAAGAAATGAAAGTCAACTATGGGAATGATGCGTCCATCCAGTATGCGATGGGTGAGTTTTCAATTGATTTTGTCAGCAGTCTGGATTTTGGGACCAATGAAATTTCTAACCAAAATCAAGTTTATTTTGCACAAGCTCAACGTTATTATAAATCGACACTTGTTACACCTAACTTTATCCAAATAACGGATAATCGGGGCACTTTAAAAGGCTGGACACTTAAAGTTTACGAAAAAGAACAATTTAAAGCAGAAGACTACTCTCAATATCAGGAATTAAAAGGCGCTTCTCTCTCTTTTGACAAACCTATTTTAGTAACGAATAACAATGCCCAACAGCCCCAAGCTTACGAGGTAAGGAACTTGGTACCGGGAATTGAAACGCTAGTGGCTCAAGCCAAGGTTGGGGAAGGTGCGGGCACTTGGATAATTCGCTGGGGAAATAAGGAAGACCTCTTTTCAAGAAAGTTTTCTACAAGTGCTAAAGACATCTCAAAATATTTTACTTCATCCGTTAGTTTTTATGTTCCAGGCGATACGCCAAAAGAGGCTACAACTTATCGTACCAACTTAACATGGATATTAAGTGAACTACCAGATAATCAATGAAATTAAAAAGGAGTACCCCTGATGAAAAAAGCAAATAAACGAGCATCTAAGATTACTTATTTGTTTGTTTGCGGGTTTGTATTGTTATCTTTTAGTTTAGTTGGGCCGAAGGCTCAGAGTGTTTCTGAGGCAGCTGAAATTATGAATCCGCTCTCACCTGACGATAAGGTTATACCCCAAAAACCAGAACCCATTACAGCGCCACCGGCTTCAGAAGAGGAAAAAGAGCAAACGCCTTCTAAAAAGTCTGAATTGCAAGGTGATAGAGAAGAAGACAGACAAAAAAAGCAAGAAAAAAAGAAGAAAATCTTTTTTGCGCCAGACACAACAGTTGCACTTGAACATTCACAAAAGATTCGGATCTTGGACGGAGATACATCTACAGCAACAACGACAGGTAAAGTTTTGTCCATTATGTCAGGCCGCTTGCTCTTTGGGAGCAAGTAATAATAAATAAAAAAAATCACATCAAGTGATTTTTTTATTTATTTGTTATAGCCTCCAGATATAAATGAGAAAGACTAAAGCAAGAATCAGAACGACGAGTAATGGCAGCAGAAATTTCAACCAGTAAGTTTTTGTTTGAGTTTTTTGGATAGCGGTTTGCTTCTCATGGAAGGTAGATTGGATCTTTTTTACGGGTGACTCAGTTACTTTTTTAGCAGTTACAAGTACACGATAAGGAGTTTCTGTGGCACTATTACATGTGACTAAGTAGAGATAATTGGGGCCTTTATCTTGCAGTTCTGAAAGATCAGTTTCTCTAATGATACGGTTTGACTCAACTTTATAAGCATAATAGTTATCAAAGTAGCGAACATATACATCTGCACCGTTTTCTAGCTCTTGGATACCCCCGAAAAGTAGACTGGAGTCGTACTGTACATGATGGCCAATAATCGTCAAGCTCTGGGCTTTAGGATTACGATTTGGAAAGAGGCTTACAGTGCCCTGAGCCATATTTTTTTGTGTCAATCCTACAAAGATGGGTTGACTGACGGCAACACTTGGTGCAACAATTTGTCCGACAGCACTTTTATCTTGATTCACCGAAGCATTCAGTACATCTTTTAAGCGAGGCGACTGAATGGGCTCAGGAGCAGCGACATCTTTTGGAATATCCGTTCTTATGGTTTCTGTTTTCATAAGTTGAGAATGGGTGGCTATACTAAAATATTTTGAGAAAGGAATAGAAAGTAGGCCCAGCATTAGAATTAAGAGCAGAGTAATTAATATTTTTAAACGTTTTTTCTTCATTTTTGTTCCTTTCACATTTTTTTAATCATAGCAAAATGAAAATCTTTTGTAAATATACTCTTTTATTTTGAATTTGTAAGCATTACTTTTTTTAAAATATAGAAGTTGTAGTCCCTTTGTTTATAAGGGGTTACAGCATTATTTTTTATTTTTTTTTGTTAAAAAAATTTAAAAGAAAAAAGACAGTAAAATAAGATTGACTTAAGAACAAGCCATGTGATTAAATAAGAGTGTGGTTTGAAGTGAGTGACGTCTAACTTCAAAACCTCAAATTAAATAAAGCTAAAAGAGTTGGAGGTGAAATGTTAAAGAAAATTTTATGTGTTATTGTTTTCCTGACGGTTACAGGTTCTCTGGGCGTTCAAGCTCAAACAGAAGATGTAACATACAGCAATCGTGACAGTATCGGCTTTGTCGGGGAATATGATTTTAAGAATCAACAGAAAGATAACCAAGATAAAAATAATGGTTTAACTTCATCTGAAAATAGACAAATTGGAAATACGATTCCCAATGCTGGGGATTCAAACTCTTTGCCCTATCTCGTGTTCTCTGCTCTAGGAGGACTACTCATCATACTTAGTACAAGAAGTATAATCAAAAATAATTACTCACAAAACTTAGAAAAAAGCTCTAGAAAGATTTAAGTAGGCGTACAACTTATGAACAAAATTATATTGAAATCAACTGCCACAGTGGCTACTTTGATTGTTATTGCTCCAATCGCAGCACCATCAGTATTTGCGGCAGATGCAAACTATTCTACTCCAGGAGATGTAGAATTTGTCACAGGCGACACGGGCACAAAACCAGTGGACCCAGAAAATCCAGGAGCAACAGTAGATCCAGAAAACCCAGATCCAAGTATTCCGGTATTGCCACCTGTAGAAGTAACAAAAGGTTTGAGCTTGGACTTTGCATCAAGTCTTTCGTTTGGACAACAAAAAATTAGCTCAACAGATGAAATTTACTATGCACATGGACAGAAGGTTCTTGATGGAAGTGGGACGGTCAGTGGTATTGTTCCCAACTACGCTCAAGTAACTGATGTACGGGGAACTTTTGCAGGGTGGACACTTTCTGTAGCAACAGATGGACAATTCAGAGAAAAAGGTACAGACATGACTGCAACACCAGAAGCGGGCGCTCCTCTTGGAACATACTTGAGCGGTGCACAACTTAAGTTCAGTAAAGGTGTATCAAACGGAACAGTTACTGGTGCGAAACCTTCAAATGTTAATGCTTCTACATTTGCTTTAAGTACTTCAGATCAAGTGATCATGTCCGCTAAAGCTAATGAAGGTATGGGAACTTGGACCTATGCATTAGGAGCCACATCTGATTATGATGCGTCTGCAACAGCAAAAGATGCCGTTGCTACTCAATCACCAATCACCCTTACTGTTCCAGGAAGTACAGCTAAAAAAGCTTCAGGCTATACAACAAATCTTATCTGGAAACTTTCGGATACACCAGGAAACTAAAAACGGGTTGATGAAAGGCAGGTAGAATGAAAAAAGAACTCGTATATAGTACAAGCTTGATTCTGGCTGCGACAGTCTGCGCTGTTTCTTCAGAAAGTATTACAGCTGAATCTGTAAATTATTCATCGTTTGGTCAAGTTGGTTTTGTTGCTGGAAACGAGATAACGCCCCCTGTCAGTCCAGGCCCAGAAGAACCAGGTAAGCCTGTTTTTCCTGTATGGCCTGGAGGAGTTACCCCTCCACCAGGAACTGCGGGACCTTTATCCATAGATTATGCGTCATCGTTTGATTTTGGAATAAATAATATTTCCACTCAAGATAAAATCTACTATGCAAAGTCACAAAAGTATGCTGATTCGACATTGGAAACACCAAATTATATCCAAGTTACCGATAATCGTGGAACGACTGCGGGATGGACTTTAAAAGTTCGAGAAGTAGCCCAATTTCATCAAGAAAATGCAGCTGCAAAACATCCTGTTTTAGAAGGCGCAATGCTTTCTTTAGTTAATCCCCAAACAGTGTCTTTGAACGAGGATACGCCACCAACTGCACAAGAAGTACTTGACCTTGTTCCTGAAAAAGAAACAGTAGTGGCAACAGCAGAAAAGGGGGCTGGCGCCGGTACGTGGATCATACGATGGGGCAGTGAACTTGTAACGCAAGATACACTGAACCAAGCGGAACAACGCGTAAAAGAGAACTTTAGTAAGGATGTTCAGCTTTTTGTTCCGGGAAAAACGGTTAAAGATGCGTCTTCTTACACTACACAACTGAATTGGATTCTTTCTGAACTTCCTCAGAATGGCTGAAAATCATACAAAAATAAAGAATAAGGAAAAGAAAAATGAAAACGAAAAAAATTATTTCTCTCACAGCACTTGCTTTAATTGCTTCATCTACTGGAGCATCAACAGTCTTTGCGGCTGATGGCGGAGTGTATAACTCTGACAGTACAATTACTTATACTCCAGCAAGTGGGCCAACTGATCCCGTTGATCCAGGTGACCCGGGAACTACAGTTGATCCTGAAGGTCCAAAAAATCCAGGAACTGATGGACCACTGTCCATTGATTATGCGTCGAATTTTAATTTTGGTACGCAAGAAATCACTTCTGCGGATAAAACATATTTTGCAGCAGCAACGACACTTACGGACAAAACAACACGTCCAAACTGGGTCCAAGTTACAGATAATCGTGGAACACTTGCTGGTTGGTCCCTTTCACTTCAAGCCTCAGAATTTACAAACGGTAAAACAGGCACAGGTTCTGTGTTGAGTGGTGCTACTTTGAAACTTGAAAATGGTCATATTGTTTCAGCTTCAGATGCAGCAGCAGACCAATCTGTAGCTTCTGTAACCTTAACACCTGGAACTTCATCAGGAACAATCCTTGGTGCGACTGCCGGCAAAGGGGCAGGTACAAACTTGCTGGTCTGGGGAGATGATACAACTAAAGCAACTTCTGTTTCATTGGCGGTTCCAGGTAAAACAACAAAATTAGCTGATACTTATCAATCAACTCTGACATGGACATTGACAGATACTCCAGCAAACTAAGTTTTTTAGCTTTTATGTGAAAGCACAAAGGGAAGATACTTATCAAGTAAAAGCGAAACTCACAGTATTATAAATTTTTCAAAGAACGATATTTCCCTCTCGCAAGAGAGGGAAATAAGGCATTATTTATACAATTATTATTCATCTTCAAAATATCATAGTCGAGGTTATACAAAAATGAAAAACTTAAAAAAATGGGTCGCTCTTACAGTTGCACTGACAGGGGTAGTTGCCTTTGGAAAACCGGCTTTTGCCAACCAGTTTAACTTTAGTGTAAAAGCAATTCTTCCGGAAAATCAAGCAAGCAAGGCATCTTATTTTGATCTTCTTATGACACCAGGGCAAGAACAGACACTTACTGTAGAACTGAGCAACTCAACGGACAAAACAGTTACTGTTGAGCAAGGGTTAGCAAGTGCAACGACCAACCTAAACGGGGTCGTAGAATATTCGCCCAATAAAATCAAGCCTGATGCTTCATTAAAGTATAATATGAAGGACTATGTCAAGCTTGATAAAGAAATTGTCCTCGCTCCCAAAACGACAAAGACCGTAAAAATCAATGCGAAAATGCCCAATTCAGCTTTTAAAGGCTATATGGCTGGCGGATTGACATATAAGGAAAAGTCGAGTGAGGAAAAAACAACAGACACTAAGGGAATCAGTATTCAAAATGAATATGCTTATGTGGTTGCACTTTTAATGAGTCAATCTCAAGATAAAGTAAAGCCAGATTTGAAACTGACAAAAGTTTCTCCGGATCAAGTCAACTATCGCAATGTCATCAATGCTAACTTGCAAAACCCGACAATGGGTTACCTCAATCAAATGCAGTTATCCGCAACAGTTAAGGGATTGGATAATCCGAAGATTGAGTATAAATCAAGTAAAGAAATGATGCAGATGGCGCCAAATTCTAACTTTGACTATCCTATCTCTCTGGATGGTGAGAAATTACAAGCAGGAAAATATCAAATTAAAATGCTGGTCCATGGTCAAAAAGACGAAAATGGAAAATATCTTGTTAAAGACGATAAAGGAAATGAAACAAGATATAGATATGAATGGACCTTTACAAAAGATTTTGAAATCGCAGCGGACAGAGCGCGTGAGCTTAATAAAAAAGATGTGACCATAAAAGAAGACAATTCTTGGATAAAATGGTTAATCCTTGCCCTGATTCTCTTACTTTTGATCTTTATTCTCTTCTTTATCCTTTGGAAACGTCGTAAGAAAGAAGAAGACGAAAAAGCAGCTCGCATTGCTGAGCTTGAGCAAAAATTAAATGAAAAAGAAAATAAAAACTAAAAACTATCGGCCGTTTTTGATGCTTAATATACTAGCGGAGATGTAAGAAGAGAGGTGAAATAAATGCAAAAAAAGATCATCACACATTCACTTTTATTTTTTGTAACATTTCTGTGCGTGATAACGAGTGGAAAAAATGTCCTTGCTCAAGATATTGGTGGTGCAGATTTTTCTGCACGTCCGATACTTGAAAAACACCAGACAAATAATAAAACAGGTTACTGGTGGCTTGATGTCAAACCTGGCGAAGAAATCAATTTAGAGATTCAGATAAATAATGGCAAGCAGAAGAATACTTTTGACATTACTTCAAATCAAGCCGTTACCAATCCGAATTTTGTGATAGACTACAGTTTAAAAAAAGAGGAAGCCCATAAGTATCTTTCCAGTACGAAACTTTTCGATTTTTATAATAATGTCTTCATTGGTGACAGTAAGAACCCGGGCAGTAAAACCATCGTTTTACAAGCAGGTGAATCCAAGAAAATACCGATCAAGATTAAGATTCCTGCTTCTTGGAAGAACAATATTTCGATAGGGGGAATCAATGTTACGCGTCGGGCCACAGAAGAAGAGAAAGGGCAAAGCTTAGTGAACATTTACAGCTCAGCTTTTGCGCTGATTCTTCAGTCCGGTAGGCAAGACGACTCTTTTACAGTTTCTTTGTCTGCAGGTGATTTGAAAACGGATGAACAGTCTATTCGGCTTCAAAATTATAAAGACACTCTGCAAGAAAAAACAAAACTACAAGCAACAATAAAAGATCAAAAAGGCACACTGTACTCAAGTTTAGATTATAGCTCAGGGACAATTGTTCCCTATGCCAAAATTGACTTGCCCCTAAATGTAAAAAAAGAATTACAAAAAGGGAAGGAGTATGAGCTGAGTATCATGGCGACCAAAGAAGATAAAACTTTAAAGGAGACCTATCTCCTTAAAGTTGATGATAAAGGAAAGGTCCAAGTGACATCAGCGCTTAAACCTCAAAAAAATAAAAGCTTTCAATTAATATTGCTTGGTCTAGCTGCTTTAGCGATAGGTGGAGCAGGAATAATAATTTACGGAACAAAGAAAAGAAAGGGAAAAAAATGAAAGGGAAAATGAGACGCCTCATCCTAATTTTCTTGATGACTGGTACGGTTTGGCAACAACACAGTACCCAGGCAGATACAGAGATAGATAAGGATAATGGCAGTGCAAATACTTATATCAGTGTTACTGCACCTACAACTGATAACCTCTACCTTACACAAGCTCCAGACTTTAACTTTGCAAATACGGAAGCTTCTACAAAAGGCTCTGTAACGACAGGAGGTACAGTTCCTTATAGTATAGTGAATATCACTGGAAATGCTAACGGATATAATTTACAACAGAAAATTAGTGATTTCACAGGTACTATTAATGGTAAAGTAACAACGTTACCCTTAAAATACTTCAAAATTACTGTTGCTGACAATGCTTCGGGTACGATAAAAGGGAGTAATGCGGTCAACATTCTGGGACAAGCAGGGCGAGTTTTGACAGGGCAAACAAATGCTCAAGGAAACCAAAGCAGTGGAGCTGCAACTGCTGAAATTCAGTTGGATACAACTCAAACCATAACACCCGGCGCTTACCAAGCTACGCTTACGAATACACTTGTACAAGGTTTATAAGGAAATAATTTTATGAAAATAAATAAAAAATATATCACTCCACTCTTGATAGCGGGTACGATTTTGACCTTAACAGCAGTAGGAGAAAAGGCTGATGCAGCAGTATTGACGGGCAATGTAGATACTTCGGGTGCAGTTACAGGAACTGCAGGCGCGACATATTACAGTACGAACAGTTGGAAAGACATGTTGGATACCTATCAGTCGGTCACTCCAACTGCGGCATCTAATCATACGATTTATTTTGATGTTGTTGGGGATGTAGCGGGTAATACAAGTATTGGAGGGAGTGGTTACTCAAGTACAACCAATACAAATAGTGGAGTTTCAATTGTTGAAGGAAAAAGTTTGTCTATTAATGGTAATGGACATATGCTCTATTTAGATACGGATACGAACTACACAACAGCGGGGTCAGGATCGGGGGCTGGTGGCGGAACTATTCGTGGGCCGTTTCGTGTACCTAATGCTGGTGTAAGTAACTCTACAACCTTAGCAGTTAAAAATGCCAGTATAACAAACAATATTACCGGCGGGATATTTCAATCAGCCGGTACAGGAGGATCCGCTCCAACATTTGTTTATGAAGATGTGACAGTGACAAATGGAGCGCCGCGTGCTGGTGCTCAACCCATCCGAAATGACAATGGTAAAATACTGTTCTATGGAACAAACACTTTTAATATTCAACAAGATAATAATATGACTTCAGTAGGACTAACTGGGGCTGATAACCAAGGGGAATGGATTCAAGGTGGAAAATGGGTTGAAGTTGTCACGGGAACAACAACGCTAAACCAAAACTGGGGCTATGATCAACCTTATTATACATATTATAATAATTCACATACCATGAAAGTAGATGACAGTGCCCAACTTGTTTGGAATTTAAATGATACTTATTGTATGTATTATGATGATGGGAATAGTGGCCCGATGGTGTGGGACATTGGTAACAACGCTGCTTTTGATATAAAAGGTACAGCTGCTACGGCTGCAAGGTACAGTGGCGGATGGTTCTATGCTGTTGCCAATAATTCATGGACAGTAAATATCGGCAATAACGGGAGATTGGCCGTAACAACTGGTGGCGGACGGATTAATGTTAATGGCTTTACAGGAACAGGCGTTGTCAAATGGAATGTTGGACAAAATGCAACTTTACTTTTAAACAATTTAAAAACTTCTGGTAGCCTAGTTTATGGAAATCCGGGAGCGGGAAGTGGCATAACATTAGATGATCCTAAAGTAGTGACCCTAAATACTCTAGGAGGATCAGTTTTTGATCCCACTGTGAATTCAAGTAACAATTTTCCTATAACGATAGCAGGAAATGGATTAAGGACACATACTTCAACTACAGCAGCCGTATTTGATGCAAATCTCCCAGATTTGGTTACACCTAACCAAAATAATCTGAGCACGGGAGATATCTGGTACAGGCAAAACACAGGAACAATCACTGGCTTAGGTGCTAACGCTAGTTCTGCTTTGGTACCTAATAATTATTCGAGTGCAGATTTAACAGGTATGAAAACTGCCAAATACATATCCTGGTATCAGCCGATAGGCTTCTGGATGGATGCAGCTAAATCATCTATGGCAAGAAGTTTTAATATCTCTTTAAACCCCAACGATAGCAACGGCACACCAGCCGATAGCTCATGGTCAAATTTAATTAATGGAAATGAGACACAAACCTTGGTTGTAGGGGATGATCGGGGACAAGCACCAAACTTTAATCTTTCGGTAACCATGATGCAAAATAATTTTGCAGATAATATCGACTATTATTGGAGCAATCCTGCCAATCCAGCAGATAACAAAACTTTGGGTACTGGCTTGGCTGTGTCTATTGCCTCAGTAACTTCAGATACAAGTTTGCCTTCTTTTATTTCAATGGCGAATGCAGGGCAAAATTATACATTGACTGCTCCACAAACTTCAGGAATAAAAATTAAAGCAAAAAACACACTATTGACGCAAACAGGAACACCATCTGGTATCTTTAAATATACCATCGCAGATGGACCAGCATAGGAGGAGAGGAGAAAAATGAAACGATTTTTTATAATGGGTGCAGTTTTGTCTGTTGCTCTTCCAAGTATGCTTGCAGTTAATAAGGTGTCAGCAGCAGTTCCCGTTATTGCACCTAAGGCAACGATAACGATCACTCAAAAGCTTACAGCAGGAAATATTATTCTCTCAGAAAGTATGGCAAAAACGCTTACTGAAAGCCAACTTCAATCTTTCATGGAAGTAAAAGGGCAAGATTTATCAGGCCTGAAGCTTGATGGAAATACTTTAGCGACTGCCAATGCTGGGCTAAAGGGTAAAGATTATATTGATATTCCGGTTACATGGTCAACGACAAATGAAACAGCGCAAGCACATCTTGTCGTGGTTTCTGATGATGCAGTCATTTCCTCTGATCGTCAGAGAGCGATCAATGCATATCCCGTAACTTTAGGACAGGATATCGCGAATACGATTGGAGCAAACAGTGATCAACCTACACTTGATTATTATACGCAAGCGAAAGCTTATCATTCTGACGGAACAGTGAGTTCAGCTGCTTTAGAAGATTCTGCTGCATACTTTACGGCCTTGAAGAATGCCCAATCTAATGACATTATAGATGTCACTTATAATTTTTCGAGCTCAGATAAAAGCATTTCAAAAACTGTTGCTATATCAATATTTACAGGGAGTCTAAATTTCACCAGTGCACCATCAACAATGGATTTTGGACAGCTAAAAGTTAAAAATAGTAATGTGGTTGATTTTCCTGCCTATACTCAAGATCTCGTGGTTACAGATACAAGACAAAGCAGCAAAAATACAGGATGGACAATGTTTGTAAAAGAAACTCAGCCATTAGTCGAAGTTGATGCTACAGGCACACCAATTACTGGCGGTCATTCACTGGCTGGGACTTTATTCTTTAGTGCTGATGGCACCAACAATACCGTGCTTTCAGCAAGTAATGCTCAAGTAGAAAGTCAGCCAAGTGGCACAAATGGTGGAACCTTTAATCTCAGTCAAAATTGGGGGAGCACAACGAAAAAAGGACTCTATCTTGATGTACCTGTGACTCAACAATATGCTGCAAAATATAAAGGAGAACTGACGTGGACATTGTCGGATGTTCCAGGTAATAAATAAGAAGAAAAAGGAGATTTTAAATCTCTTTTTTTTTATGAAGAAGAAAACAAGTAAAGTTGTCACGCAAGTCATGTTATAATATGCTCATGTTAACTTTTTTAATACTAGTACTGGTTCTCATTTTTTTAGTTCTTATGTTTAGCTTAGGTCTATTCATGTTTATTGAAAATAAAAATCGCAGCATTTGGATCCAACAACCCCAAAGAAATGATCCTCTGTATGCCGAATGGTACGCGTTTATGCAAGCTGAAAAAGAAGAGTGGTGTTTACAGACACACGATAATTTAACGCTTAAGGCGTGGTATTTACCAGCTACCAAGCCGACAAATAAGACGATCTTATTGGCCAATGGCTATAAATCTGTTCGAGACAGATATGGTGCTTTTGGTTGGCTCTTTCATGATCTGGGCTACAATGTTCTCATGCCGGACTATCGTGCAGGAGCAAAAAGTCCCGGAAAATTCATTGGTTTTGGCTGGTTAGACCGTAAAGATAATCTAGGTTGGATAAAAAAGATTATTGAGAAAAACCCAGAAAGTGAAATTGCAATGTTCGGTATTTCGATGGGAGCCTCTGCCACAATGATGCTTTCAGGTGAAGACTTGCCTGAACATGTTAAATGTTTTATTGAAGATTGTGGTTATGATACGGTTTGGAACGAGTTGGCGCATAAAGCAAAGCATGATTATCATTTGCCACCATTTCCGCTGATTCACCTCCTTTCTTTTTGGTCTAAACTTTTTGCGGGTTACGATTGGAAGGAAGCCTCGTCAATTACGCAATTACATAAAAATACGAAGCCCTTCCTCTTTATCCATGGAGATCAGGATACTTTTGTTCCCATGGAAATGGTCTACCGAAACTATGAAGCGACGAAAGGGCCAAAGGAAATATATATTGCAAAAGGCGGTCGACATGTGCGGTCTTACGAAATAGATAAAGAAAAATATCGAGAAGCAGTAGCAAATTTTTTAAAGACTTATTTTTAATTGAAAGAAAAGCGAGGAGATGGGATGTACATAAGCGCAGAGGAGATAGAGGACTACATTGCACAGTCACCTGATCCACAACTTTTAAGACAAGTTACGCAATTGGTTGGGACAGTGTTTCCAGAGGAAGACTTGCGTTATTTTGATAATGGAAGAACATTTTCAGCCCTCGCTGTGGGATCAAATCCTCACCCAAGTCCTGGTTATGAAGAAGCCGGAATGCTTAATATTTCTGCTCAAAAAAATTATGTTGCACTCTATTTTTCTGGAAGTAATGTCGCTTTACAGGAGAGATTTCCAAAATCAGCGATAGGCCGAGGCTGTTTGCGGATTAAAAATCAAAAATTTTTCGCAAAATACGCAGAGGATATACGGGAAAGCTTAAAAATATTAAGTGACGATAAACCGCATGATATGAGGGATTGACGCATATTTGATTGATTTTTTGCTTGCTTTGAGTTATACTTATAGTAAGTATTCTCGGTAGGGATTGGAATGCCAATCCCTTTTATTACGAAATAAGAAAGGTTTAAATTAATAAATAAATGGCAGATATAAAAATTACACCCTTAGGCGGTGTACGCGAATTTGGTAAAAATATGTACTTAGCAGAGGTGAACGAACAAATCTTCGTTCTCGATGCAGGACTGAAATATGCAGACAGTGATATGCTAGGAATTGACTTTGTTATTCCGGATATTGACTATTTGGTTGAAAATGCTGATCGTGTGGCGGGAATTTTCTTGACACATGGCCATGCGGATTCGATTGGCGCATTACCTTATATCGTTTCAGAATTACGTGTCCCTGTATTTGGGAGTGAACTGACGATTGAACTTGCAAAGATCAATGTGCGTAACTATGACGGCAGCAAGAAATTTAAGGACTTCCACGTGGTCAACGAAGAAACAGAAATTGATTTTGGTCAAGCTGTAATTTCCTTCTTCTCCACAACACATACAATCCCAGAATCAATGGGGATTGTCATTGGAACGGACTCCGGGAACATTGTTTATACAGGAGATTTCCGCTTTGATCCAGCCGTTGCTCCTGGTTACCGTACAAACATGCGACGCCTTGCTGAAATTGGAAGCAGTAAAGTCCTTGCTTTACTTTCAAGCTCACCAAATGCTTTGTCAACAGCTCAATCTGCAAGTGAACATGAAATCTACGAAAAAATATTTGATACAATTGATGAAGCACAAGGCCGTGTCATCATTGCTTGTAACGCAGGGAATCTCGGGCGCATCCAACAAGTAGTCGATGCAGCAATTAAGCTTGGACGCCATATCGTCTTTACTGGTCAAGATATGGACCAAATCGTTGAAACAGCAACGCGTTTGAAAAAGTTGCAAATTGAAGATAAAAAAGCAATCATTAAACCAAATGAAATCAGTAAATACGCTGATGATGAACTTGTCATCATTGAAACAGGTCGCATGGGTGAACCTTTAAAAGTTCTCGGTGACATGGCGCACAAACGCCACAAATGGGTGAAAATTAAAGAAGGAGATGTAGCGTTTGCTGTAACAACTCCTTCAGTAGCTTATGAAACATTAGTGGCACGCATTGAAAATGACGTTTATCGTGCAGGTGGTGTGATGAAGATGTTGGGCGGAGATTTAAAAGTTTCAGGTCATGCCAATGCGCGTGATTTGCAATTTATGATTGATATCTTACGACCTAAAAATCTTATCCCTATTCAAGGTGAATACCGTGAGTTACGTGCACATGCTGAATTAGCCATGGAAATGGGCATGCTCCCAGAACACATTTTCATCGCTAAAAAAGGGGAGTCTGTTTCGTTCAATAAAAAAGACGAGATGATCCCTGCAGGTGCTGTACCAGCAGAAAACGTAATGATTGATGGTTCGGGTATTGGTGACATTGGCTCAGTCGTTTTACGTGACCGTAAAGTTTTGTCAGAAGACGGTATTTTCATTGCTGTTATCACGATCAGTAAGAGCGACCGTAAAATTGTCAGTCAAACACGTGTCCATACGCGTGGCTTTGTCTATGTCAAAACATCACGTGATTTGATGAAAGATGCAGGAAATTTGGTTAATGAAACCGTTGAAAAATATCTTGCAGGAACAACTTTTGACTGGTCAGAACTTAAGGGCGCGATTCGTGATGCTCTTGGTAAATTCCTCTACAACCAAACACGTCGTAAACCAGTTGTTCTTCCTGTCGTGATGGAAGCTCGTGCACCACAAGAATTAACACGTCGCTACAAGAGCAACAAAAAGAAAGCAAATAAAGCCACTGAAAAGTCTGAATAAGACTTTTCGGAGAGAGTGTTTGTTCAAGAACGTTGAAAAATTATCATATAGTAAAGGCCTGTCTTTTGCTATATTTTTTTGATAATGGCAAGTTCTCACAGTACAGTAACTACAGGAGAGTAAAGCAAGCATCTTATGCAGAAAAATTTAAAAAAATTAACGGCTTTGCAGATTATTTTTATCGCCTTTTTAACCCTTGTCATTGTGGGCGGGACACTGTTGAGTTTACCGATTTCCTCCAAAACAGGACAATTTACTCATCCTATCGATGCGCTCTTTACAGCTGTATCAGCAACTTGTGTTACAGGTTTAACAGTCATTGATACAAGCGCTCACTGGTCGCTTTTTGGTCAAGTCATCATACTTTTATTGATTGAAATTGGTGGGTTAGGATTTATGACTTTGGTTGTCAGTATCTTTTTATTGCTCAATCAGAAGATGTCGCTTAAGTCGCGGTTGATTATTCAAGAATCTTACAGCCTATCCGATATGAGCTCAGGCGTTCGTGTTGTTATGAATGTATTAATCATTTCTTTTCTCATTCAATTTTGTGGAAGTGTCCTCTTGTCCTTTGCTTTTGTACCAAAGTTTGGACTGGTTAAAGGTTTATGGTACAGTGTGTTTCATGCAATTTCGGCTTACTGTAATGCTGGATTTGATTTGTTTGGGAATTCACTCATGCTTTATGAACATTCACCTTATGTCTTAATGGTCATCGCCTCCATGATTGTATGCGGAAGCTTAGGTTTTATCGTTATGATGGACTTGCTTAACTACAAAAAGCAAAGAAAATTGTCCTTACACACACGTCTGGCACTGACAACAACGACTTTTCTTATCTTTGGTGGCATGATACTCTTTTTAATCTCTGATTTTGAAAGTGTAAGTAATAATCCAGCCATTTTTACCATGCAGAGTTTATTCTTATCCATTTCCCAGAGAACTGCGGGTTTTTCTATTCAAGAATACACCCTGTTCAGTCAGGCCAGTATCTTTTTGACAATCATGTTGATGATTATCGGTGGTACATCTGGCTCTACAGCTGGCGGTTTAAAAACGACAACGATTGGTGTTTTAGCCCTTAACGTCCGCTCAATCATTAAACGTGACAAGCACACGAGTTTTAAAAATAGAACGATTCCACAAAGTGTTGTCAAACAAGCTTATGAGTCAGTCTTTCTCTATTTCTTTATGATGGTTATTGCAACGTTTGCCTTGCTCTTAACCAATCCGAAATTCCGCGTGGATCAGCTCTTGTTCGAAGTTATTTCTGCTCTATCGACCGTAGGGCTAAGTATGGGAGTAACTCCTGGACTCAATGTTCCCGGCAAAATTATTGTAGGGCTTCTTATGTTTATCGGACGCGTTGGTGTCTTTACAATTATTTATTCTCTGAATGCCAAAGACAGTCATGAGTCGCTTTATAAATACCCTGAAGAAAAGGTAATGGTAGGTTAATATGAAATCATTTGTTGTTATAGGTCTGGGACGTTTTGGCTCAGCAGTTGCGAAAACAATTGCTGAAACGGAAGCAGATTTGCTCGTGATTGACCAGAATGAAGATCGTGTCAATCTTTTTAAGGATATAGTTCCTAATGCCATCATTGCCGATGCAAAAGATGAGCGTGTCTTGGATGAGATAGGCATTCAAGATTTTGATGTTGCTGTTGTAGCTATCGGTGAAGACATCCAATCTTCTGTATTGGTGACTATGCTGGCAAAAGATGCTGGTGTGCCTCAAGTCATCACCAAGGCTGTAGATAAAAATCATTATCGGCTTTTGGAAAAAATTGGTGCCGACCGTGTGGTTCTACCTGAGGTAGAAATGGGACGTAAGATTGCCGAAAGTTTAATCTTTGAGAACATCAGTAATGTCGTGGATATTGCTGAGAATATTGAGTTTGCAGAAGTAAAAGTATGTTCACGTAAAATGAATAACCGGGTTATTTCTGAAATTGATGATTTTACTCACTATGACTTAAACATCAGCTATGTTAAGCATATCAATGGAAAAGTTGAAATCGCCTCAGGAGATACTCGACTCATGATTGGGGATTCACTCTTTGTCATTGGACGCCCTGAAGATATCCAAAAACTTTCCGAACAAAATTAGAAGTTTTCCGACTTCTGGTGGATTTAAGCCTCGACAGAATATGGTATAATAAAACTATCTGAATAAAATAATAGAACTGGAATATAACTATGGCTTTTGAAAATTTAACTGAACGTTTGCAAAATGTCTTTAAAAATTTGCGTGGCAAAAAGAAAATTACAGAACAAGATGTAGCAGAAATCACGAAAGAAATACGTGTGGCCCTTCTCGAAGCCGACGTTGCTCTTCCTGTGGTGAAAAAGTTTATCAAAGCGATCCGCGAACGTGCAATTGGGACAGAAGTCTCCGAAGCACTAAATCCTGCGCAACAAATTATTTCGATTGTTAACGAAGAATTAACTGCGATTTTAGGTGGCGGGGAAGCTGAGTTACTCAAATCCCCTAAAATTCCAACCATCATCATGATGGTGGGTTTGCAAGGGGCAGGTAAAACAACCTTTGCGGGTAAACTTGCTAAAAAACTTAAAGAAGAACAAAATGCACGCCCAATGATGATTGCGGCTGACGTTTATCGTCCAGCAGCCATTGACCAATTAAAAACATTAGGTGAACAACTCGACATTCCTGTCTATGATGAAGGAACAGCCGAAAGTCCGGTAAATATTGTTAAAAATGGTCTTGCTAAAGCACGTGAAGAGCGTAAAGACTATGTCTTGATTGATACGGCAGGGCGTCTCGAAATTGACGACAAACTCATGAATGAGTTGCAAGAGATTAAAGCTCTTGCACAACCAACGGAAATTCTCTTGGTTGTTGATGCCATGACAGGTCAAGTAGCGGCGCAAGTAGCGAAAACGTTTGACGAAAAATTAGACATTAGTGGTGTTATCATTACTAAACTTGATGGTGATACCCGTGGTGGTGCGGCTTTATCTATTCGTGAAATTACAGGTAAGCCAATCAAATTTACTGGTACAGGTGAAAAACTGACCGATTTGGAAACTTTCTATCCTGATCGGATGAGCTCTCGTATCCTCGGTATGGGGGATATGTTGACCTTGATTGAAAAGGCTCAAGCGCAGTTTGACGAAGAGCAATCAATGAAGATGGCTGAAAAGATGGCTGAAAATCGTTTTGATTACAGCGACTTTGTAGAACAGCTTGACCAAGTGACAAACATGGGTCCAATGGAAGACATTATGAAGATGATTCCAGGGATGTCACAAATGCCAGGAATTGAAAATGTTAAGGTTGATCCGAAAGATATTGCACGTAAACGTGCCATCGTACTTTCTATGACACCAGCAGAACGTCAATTGGAAGTCGAACTTTCACCTGCACGTCGTCGACGGATTGCTGCTGGATCAGGCAATAGTTTTATCGAGGTGAATAAGTTCATCAAGCAATTCAACCAGTCTAAAGACATGATGCAAGGCATTATGAACGGTGACATGAATTCAATGATGCAACAAATGATGGGCGGCGCTGGCGGTAAAATGCCAAACATGAAAAATATGCCTGGAGGCATGCCAGATATGTCCTCTCTAGGAGACTTGCAAGGACTTATGGGAGGAGGAGCCTCTTCCGGAACACCTGATATGAGCTCTATGTTCGGTGGTGGCCTCAAAGGAAAAGCCACACAATTTGCCATGAAACAAGCCATGAAACGGGCACAGAAAAAAATGAAAAAAGGCAAAAAGAAATAAAATACAAAAGATACATCTTAAGATGTATCTTTTTGCATGATAAACATGATATAATTTAGAAGCTTGAAAATGTGAAAAAACAATTTTTTAATCTATAAAAATTGAAGGATGTGAATGAATGGAATACTACCAAAATTTTATAAAAAATGAAAAACTTAGAAGATGGGTCGTTTTGGCGTTTCTCATTGCTGTACTCTATTTTGTACGCAGCATTCTCCCGCTGATGCTTTTGACTTTCGTCTTCAGCTACCTTGCCTATCGTTTTGTTAGCTTTATTGAGCGAAAAATTAAACTGCCGGGCAAAATTAGTGGTTTTATCTTATACGGTGTCATTCTTTTTTTAATCTACTTAGGCATTACGGAATATATTCCCGTACTGGTCAATCAGCTTACGCACCTCATCAATGCCGTAAGTAAGTTTTACCAGAACAATAGCAACGGCGAGAGTGCGCTGATGGATTCGATATATAATCTTTTCAAAGAATACAACTTGGCGGATAAGCTACAAAGCAGTTTAGGGACCTTGGTTGATTATGTAACCAGCTTTGGGAAAGGGTTACTCATTGTTGTTTTTGCCTTTTTAATGAGTTTCTTTTTCACGATTGATCGTAAAGAAACCAATAAATTCTCAGCTCTTTTCTTGGAAAGTGACTTTGCATGGTTCTTTGAAGACATCTATTATCTGGCAAGCAAATTCTTTACAGGATTTGGTGTTGTCTTGGAAACGCAATTTATTATTGCTCTCGTCAATACCGTTCTGACACTTATTGCGTTAAGCTTCATGGGCTTTCCAGAGTTATTGAGTTTAGGCGTAATGATTTTCCTATTGAGTCTTATTCCCGTTGCTGGTGTACTTGTCTCTTGTATTCCATTATCCATCATCGGTTATTCTATCGGAGGGATTAGGGACGTCATCTTTGTGTTACTTATGGTAGCTTTAATCCATGCGCTTGAGTCTTATGTACTCAACCCGCATCTGATGGCCCATAAGACAAAACTGCCCATGTTTTACACCTTCGTGATTCTTTTCTTAGGGGAACATTTCTTCGGTGTCTGGGGTCTTATCGTGGGAATACCAATCTTTAACTTCGCTCTAGATCTTCTCGGTGTGAAGGAAATTCCCTTTAAAAAACTTAAAAAATAATAAAAAGTGAGCAAGAATTTCGGGCTCACTTTTAAACTGAAAAGACAGAGCTATAAAAATAGCCTGTAAAATGTTATAATTACAATGCATACTTTTTCTCTTTGAGATGAAAAGAAGAAGATGAGGAATAAGAGAAAAAAACTTATTACTGATATTACTGATAAGAAAAGGATAAGAAAATAAATGACACTACCTACAGTAGCCATTGTCGGCCGACCAAATGTCGGAAAATCGACGATTTTTAACCGTATTGCTGGAGAACGTATCTCGATTGTCGAAGATATTCCTGGAGTAACACGTGACCGTATTTATGCCACAGGCGAATGGTTGAACAAAAAATTCTCGCTTATTGATACTGGGGGGATTGAACTTTCGGATGAGCCTTTCATGACACAGATCCGTGCCCAAGCAGAGATTGCGATGGAAGAAGCGGATGTTATCGTAGCCGTTGTGGATGGAGAAACAGGAATTACCGATGCTGACGAACACGTAGCACAAATTCTCTACCGTACAGATAAACCAATAATCCTTGTGGTCAACAAAGTAGATAACCCAGAACGTCGAATGGAAATTTTTGACTTCTATTCACTTGGACTGGGAGAACCTTATCCTGTATCTGCGGTGCATGGCTTGGGTACAGGGGATGTACTTGATGCAATCATTGAAAACTTACCCACAGAAACAGAAGAAGAAAATCCAGATGTCATCAAATTTAGTTTGATTGGTCGTCCAAATGTTGGTAAATCAAGTTTGATTAATGCCATTCTCGGAGAAGACCGTGTCATTGCTAGCCCTGTTGCAGGTACCACACGTGATGCGATTGATACAAGCTTTACTGATGCTGAAGGGCAAGAATTCCTCATGATTGATACAGCAGGGATGCGTAAATCTGGGAAAATCTACGAAAACACAGAAAAATATTCTGTGATGCGTGCCATGCGTGCCATTGATCGGAGCGACATTGTCCTTATGGTCATCAATGCTGAAGAGGGAATTCGTGAATACGACATGCGGATTGCTGGTTTTGCTCATGATGCAGGTAAAGGGATTCTTCTCGTGGTGAACAAGTGGGATACACTTGAAAAAGACAATTACACCATGAAAAAATTCGAAGACGATATTCGTTGGAAATTTAAATTCCTTGATTATGCACCGATTGTTTACGTTTCAGCTAAAACAGGTCAACGTCTCCATAAACTTCCAGATATGATTAAGGAAATTCACCATTCACAAAACCTTCGTATTTCAAGTTCTGTCTTGAATGATGTTATTATGGATGCGGTAGCAATTAATCCGACACCGACAGATAAAGGGAAACGTTTGAAGATTTTCTATGCCACACAAGTTGCTGTTAAACCACCAACATTTGTGGTCTTCGTGAATGAAGAAGAACTGATGCATTTCTCTTATATGCGCTTCTTAGAAAATCAAATCCGTAAAGCCTTTGTCTTTGAAGGTACACCAATTCATTTGATTGCACGTAAACGTAAATAATAAAAAAAGCTTGAAGATTAACTTCAAGCTTTTTTATTATAAAGGGTCAGAACTTCACGAAGAGATGTCTCAATAACCAAGAATAATATGAGCCACTAAAGGTGCAAATATAACATACATAATCCCGGTTACACCAATAGCTAAAGCTCCCATTGCACCTTGAACTTTTCCCAGTTCAATGGCAGTTCCTGTACCAACAGCATGTCCAGTGCCCCCGAGCACGACACCTTGTGCAACAGGGTCTTTAATTTTAAAAAGCTTCATCAATGGCACGCCGAGAACGCTGGTCAAGATTCCGGTAGCCACGACCACGACAACCGTAATCGTTGTAACACCTTGCATTTTTTCCGTGATTCCAATAGCCATCGCAGTAGTGACAGACTTTGGGAAAAGGGAGAGGGAAGCTAATTTTGATAAACCGAAAAATTTTAACAATAAGGCCGTAATAACGGTGTTGATGAGAGCCGCAGCAGCGATACTGATTAAAATAGAGCGTGCATGGTGTTTCATGAGCTGAAAGGTTTTATATAAAGGAATACCTAAGGCCACAGTTGAAGGACCGATCAAGTCGTTTAATATTGCACCTCCTTTGTAATAATTCTCATAAGGTATTTTAGCTACCACCAAAATCAAAATAATAACTAGAGTTGCAAAAAGTAAGGGATTTGTCCAAGGTTTACGTATATTTTCATTGATGCGTACACCAACAATAAATATTAAGAGCGTCAGAGTTAAACCAAACAGCGGGCTAGAAGTAATGGCATCCATCAGTGTACCTCTCTTTTATTTTTTAGTAATTCAGGATCAAGGTAATCTCCTTCATATTTGACTTTTATAAATTGAACCAAATGACCTAAAACAAAGACATTCACAATAAGGGCAAGAAGAACAATCACGGCTATTTGCCACCAAAAATCGGAAATCAAAGACCATTTGGCCATGATTCCCACACCAGCAGGTAAAAATAAAATCGTCATGTTATTGATTAAGAAGCTCCCAACCTCATCCACATCGGTGAATTTTAACACTTTAAATTGTAGCGCAAGGAATAAAAAAATCATTCCTAAAATACTCCCGGGAACAGGGAGATGCAAACTGTTCGACAGCGTATCTCCCACGAAAGAAAAACCAAAAATAATAAGCAACTGAAAATAAATTTTCATAAACATCTCCTATAAATTACACTCTTTTTATCATAGCCCTTTAATGCTAGATTTTCAAGAATTTTCAAAGAAATTGTATGGATGAGTTGGGAATTTGAAGCGGCTCATCCTGCCTAATCATGCCCCTTGACAAACCTCAAAAATGTGCTATAATAGTCTTAAATAAAAACTACTAGAAAGGAGCGTTCGAGAGGACGCTCCTTCTGTGTTGTTTTCTGAAAGGAGAAGAGATGTCAGAAACACTTGTAAAAACAGTAGAAGAATTCATCTTGCCTCACCTGCCAGAAGAGTTTGAATTGATTGATGTTGAGTGGGAAAAACTTGGCGGAGATATGGTTTTGCGACTCTTGGTAGATAAGGCAGATGGCATTACTATTCAAGACACAGCCGATTTAAGTGAAATTCTTTCACCTTTGCTGGACACGATTTCACCAGACCCATTTCCAACGGAAGGTTATATGCTTGAAGTTGCAAGCCCAGGTGCAGAACGTCCGCTTAAAAAAGCTGAACATTTTCAAAGTGCCATTGGTGAATACATTCTTGTAAAACTTTATCAAAAAATTGAAGGCGAAAAAGAATTTGTTGGAGATTTGGTGAAGTTTGAGGACAACACCTTAACTGTAGAATATATGGATAAAGCCCGTAAGAAAACAGTTGAAATTCCAGCAGATAAAATTTCAAAAGCTACAACTTTAGTGAAGCTGTAAGAAATTCTAAATGCTCTGAGAGTAAGTCTCTCACCCGAAATAATAAAAAGAAAATATTTTCCAAAAAACTCAAGAAAGAGGAAAAAACAAAATGAGCAAGGAAATGCTTAACGCCTTTACAATGCTAGAAGAAGAAAAAGGCATTAAACAAGAGATTGTTATCGAAGCAATTGAGCAAGCAATCACAGCTGCTTACAAGCGCCAATATGGTCAAGCACAAAATGTGAAAGTTATTTTCGATGAGAAAAAAGGAAACTTCAATGTTTACTCAACACGTGAAATTGTGGATGAAGTCTTTGATAGCCGTCTTGAAATCTCACTAGAAGATGCCCAAGAATTAAACCCGCATTATGAAATTGGCGACAAAATCATGTTTGAAGAAAAACCAAAAGATTTTGCACGTACAGCAGCGGGTGCTGCTAAACAAGTTATCATGCAAAAAATGCGTGAAGAAGAACGCACAATCATTTACAATGAATACAGCCGTTACAAAGATGAAATCATCATGGGAACCGTTGAAAAAGTAGATGCACGTGCAGTTTATGTTAACTTGGGTCGTGTGGATGCACTTTTGACAGCCAAAGACCGTATCAGTCAAGAAAATTATCATGTTGGCGACAAAGTGAAAGTTTATGTGACTGACGTACTTTTGACACCAAAAGGGACACGTGTCTTCATCAGCCGTACAGCACCAGATATGCTTAAACGTATGTTTGAAAAAGAAATTCCTGAAGTTTACGATGGAACAGTAGAAATCAAATCTGTTGCGCGTGATGCGGGTGATCGTGCGAAAGTCATTGTCGAAAGTCATGATGAAAACGTAGATGCTATTGGTACAATGGTTGGTGCAAAAGGTGCACGTATCCAAGGAATTATCCGTGAACTTGCGGGTGAAAAGATGGATATCATCGAATACAATGCCGATAAAGCAACTTTGATTGCCAATGCACTTAAACCAGCGCGTATCGAGCAAGTGGCAATCCGTGAAGACGGTTCAGCGATTGCAGTTGTTGCTCAAGACCAATTGTCCTTGGCTATCGGTAAACGTGGACAAAATGTACGTCTTGCTGCACACGTTACAAACTGTAAGATCGATATCAAGTCCGAAGAAGATTTCCAAAAGGAAATGGCAGAGCTTGATGCACTTGTTGAAGAAGTAGATGAAATTGTAGAAGAAGTTGCTGAAACTGTTTCAGAAGAAGCAACAACTGAAGAATAGGCCTATGAAACAAAAAAAGACTCCCATGAGAAAGTCAGTAGTTTCTGGTGAGCAAATCGCTAAACGTGATCTTTTACGTATTGCTTTTAACAAAGAGGGACAAATCTCCATTGACCCGACAGGTAAGGCACATGGCCGCGGTGCTTATATTGCCTTATCAAATGAAGAAGCACAGCTCGCCAAGAAGAGACATGTCTTTGATCGTACTTTCAGTACAAAAATCTCAGACGAATTTTATGACGAACTGATCAGTTATGTTGAACACCAAGTGGCACGCCGTGAATTAGCAGAAGCTACTTATTCGGCAGACTTGGCACCGGACTAAGACTAATATGGATAATACAAAAAAAGTATTGAATTTACTCGGTCTTGCTAAACGCGCAGGAAAAGTCATCACAGGGGAAGAACTTGTGGTCAAAGCCATTCAAAATGGCAAAGCCAGCTTAGTTTTTGTTGCCCATGATGCGTCAGAGAATTTGATCAAAAAAATCACCGATAAATCGAGTTACTATGAGGTAAGCGTCTTACAAACGTTCTCAGTAAATGAACTTTCAGTAGCAATTGGTGCTAACCGTAAAGTGTTGGCCATTGCTGATGATGGATTTGCAAAGAAAATGGAGAGCCTTATGACTAACTAAAAAATAAGGAGGACAACATTGTCTGATAAAAAACGAATTAATCAAATCGCAAAAGAAACAGGATTGAAAAATGCTGATCTTGTGTCAGCAGCACAAGAATTGGGCTTGGCTGTTAAAGCTCACTCGAGTTCAGTCACAGATGCTGAAGCAGAAAAAATCATTGCACGTGTGAAATCAGGAACCACTGCAACTGAAAAAACAGCTGCTCCAACAAAAACTGCCCAACCAAAAGCGAAAACATCAAAGAAAAAAGATGAAGCACCACGGACCTTTGCAGGAAAAGCAGTGGTTGAAGACCCTGCTATCTTGGCACGTATTAAAGCCAAAGAAGAAGCAGAAAAAGCCGCAAAGGTTGAAGCTGAAGTAAAGGCTGAACCAAAAGTGGAAGAAGTTAAAACAGTAAAACAAGAAAAAACAGCGCCAAAAGTAGAGAAGAAATCAGAAGCTCCAGCTCCAGCAGCGAAAAAGCAAGAAGAAAAAACTACTGAGCCAGTGAAAGAAGAACCTAAAAAAGCATTGGATAAAAAACCAAGGATTCAAATCAAAGTCGTAAAACGCGCAGAAGATATCAAAAAAGAAGCAGCGAAAAAAGATGCTGCTCGTCAAGAGCGTCGTCAAAATGATCGCCGTAACAACGACAATCGTCGTGGTGGACAAGGTCGCAATCAAAATGACAATCGTCGCAATAATGATAACCAAAATCGTGGCGGCAATAAATTTGAGAGCAAACCATCAACAGAAGTATTCTCAGCACCTGCTACTTCTGGTAAAAACAATAACCGCCGTGATCGTGACCGCAAGAAAAGTGAACACGACAAAACTTCAGATGGTCGTCGTCCAGGCGGACCATTGCGTGTAAACGATAACCGTAATCAAGTACGTAATGCACGTAACTCAAACTGGAATCAAAAAGGGCGCCGTGGCGGTAAAAACCAACAATCTGCTGCACCAGTATCGACACGTAAATTCCATGAATTACCAGAATCAGTAGAGTATGCTGAAGGAATGAACGTTCAAGATATTGCAAAAGCAATCAAACGTGAACCAGCTGAAATCATCAAAAAACTCTTCATGATGGGAACAATGGTTAATCAAAACCAATCTCTTGATGAAGACACTTTGGAATTAATCCTTATGGATTATGGCATCACTCCCGTTAAAAAAGTGGAAGAAGACCAATCTGATATTGAACGTCTTTTTGTTGAAGAAGGTTACCTTAACGAAGAAAACATGGTAGAACGTCCAGCCGTTGTGACAATCATGGGTCACGTTGACCATGGTAAAACAACCTTGCTTGACCGTTTCCGTGAATCTCGTGTCACTGAAGGCGAAGCTGGTGGTATCACACAACATATTGGGGCTTATCAAATCAAAACTGGTGATAAGAAAATCACTTTCTTGGACACACCAGGACACGAAGCATTCACAAGCATGCGTGCACGTGGTGCCTCAGTAACCGATATTACGATCTTGGTTGTTGCCGCTGATGATGGTGTTATGCCACAAACGATTGAAGCTATCAATCACTCAAAAGCTGCTGGTGTACCAATCATCGTTGCTATCAATAAAATCGATAAGCCAGGCGCAAATCCACAACGGGTGATCCAAGAATTAGCTGAACACGGGGTTATGTCACAAGCTTGGGGCGGTGAATCTGAATTTGTTGAAATCTCAGCTAAGTTCAATCAAAATCTGGATGCCCTTTTGGAAACTGTCTTGCTTGTTGCTGAAATGCAAGAACTTAAAGCAGATCCAACTGTCCGTGCTATTGGTACAGTCGTTGAAGCACGTCTTGACCAAGGACGTGGTGCGATTGCAACACTCTTGGTACAACAAGGTACACTTCATGTCCAAGACCCAATCGTTGTTGGTAACACATACGGTCGTGTACGTACGATGACAAATGACTTGGGCCGTCGTATCAAAGAAGCATTGCCATCAACGCCAGTCGAATTAACGGGTCTCTCTGATGTTCCTCAAGCTGGGGATCATTTCGCGGTATTTGAAGATGAAAAATCTGCCCGTGCAGCTGGTGAAGAACGTGCCAAACGTGCCCAATTGATTAAACGTCAAAACACACGCCGTGTAAGTCTTGATAACCTCTTTGATACACTTAAAGAAGGCCAAGTGAAAACAGTTAACATCATCATCAAGGCTGATGTACAAGGTACAGCTGAAGCTATGGCTGCCTCATTACAAAAAATTGATGTTGAAGGTGTAAAAGTTGATATCGTTCACGCGGCAGTTGGTGCGATTAGTGAATCAGATGTTTCATTAGCAGCAGCTTCAAATGCGATTATCATTGGTTTCAATGTTCGTCCAACAGGACTTGCACGTGAGCAAGCAGAGCATGAAGATGTAGATATTCGTCTTCACAGCATCATCTATAAAGTGATCGAAGAAATCGAAACAGCCATGCGTGGTATGCTTGATCCAGAATACAAAGAAGAAATCATCGGTGAAGCAATTGTCCGTGAAACATTCAACGTTTCTAAAGTTGGTACAATTGCCGGATTTATGGTTATCCGCGGTAAAGTTCAACGTGATGCCAGCGTTCGGGTTATTCGTGATGGTGTAGTTATCCATGATGGAGCTATTGCTAGCTTGAAACATTACAAAGATGATGTGAAAGAAGTTGGTAATGCACAAGAAGGTGGTTTGATGGTAGAAAACTACAACGACATTCTTGTTGACGATACATTTGAAGTTTACAAAATGGTTGAAATCAAGCGTTAAAATTTAAAAGGCTTGAGAAAAAATAAAAAAGGAGAATGATTATGGGCACTTCCTTCCGCAGTGACCGTGTGGCTGTCGAAATTCAGCGTGAAATCAATGATATTTTGCGTCATAAGATTCGAGATCCCCGCGTTCAAGATGTGAATATTACAGATGTTCAAGTGACAGGTGATTTGAGTCAAGCAACAGTTTATTACAGCTTGCTGTCTAACCTTGCCAGTGACAATGAAAAAGCTAAAAAGGGTCTGGAAAAAGCTACAGGTCTTGTTAAACGTGAGTTAGCACAACGTATGACCATGTATCGTATCCCGGATTTGAAGTTTGCCAAAGATGAATCTGTTGAATATGGTTCAAAAATCGATGAACTTCTCCGTAATTTGGATAAACCAGAATATTAATAAAAAAAATAAGCACTCATTATTGAGGCTTATTTTTTTTAGAGAAGTCTGCAAAAATACAGGGACTGTGCTATAATACTCATGGCAAAATACCAAAAGTCACATGTATATGTGCAGAGCAGGTTATTGTGTTAAAATCAAAATAAAAAGTATAATGAGGAAAAATATTATGGCAGAAAAAGAACATACTGGCGGTATGGGCTCCGTGATTGCGGCTCTTGGTGCAAATGTACTGGTTGCAATAAGTAAGTTTGTAGGCTATGCCTTAAGTGGTAGTGCGGCTATGCTCAACGAAAGTATACACAGTTTAGTTGACTGTGGAAATCAAGTTTTACTGCTTTTTGGCGACAAGCGTGCAAAAAGAGCACAAAGCCAAGCACATCCTTTTGGAGAAGCGCGTGCAAAGTACTTTTTTAGCATGTTGGTCGCGACTTTTCTCTTCTTTGGTGGTGGTGTTATTGGTGTAATGGAGGCTTATGACAAACTGGTTCATCCTGCTCATGAGGTCAATAATCCTTTGATTCTGATTGCTATCTTACTTTTTGGCATGATTATTGAGGGCAGTTCACTCCGCGTTGCTTTTAAAGAAATTAAGGCGCTTAATACCGAAAAACTGCCGTTATTTAGATTTTTGCATGAGAGCCGACACAGTGAGATTTTAGTTATCTTTGCGGAGGATTTCTGTGCCATTATTGGTTTAATGCTAGCACTTGGGGGAACAATTCTCACTTTCCTTACAGGAAACCCCATGTATGATGCTCTGTCTGGAATCTTGATTGGGGTATTGCTTATGGCAGCAGCTGTCTTCTTGGTAAGAGAGTTCTATAGTTTAATCGTTGGCGAAAGTGTTACTGCTTCAGATTTAGAAAAAATAACACAGAGCTTTATTCGTGAAACAGTTAAGCAGTTGATTGATGTCAAGACAATCCACATTGGACCAACTGAAATTCTAATTGCAGCAAAGATTGATATTCCAGCAGAGTATGAAGCACACAGCTATGAAATTATTAATGCAATCGAAAAAGATATTCGAAAAGCACTGCCGGATAAAAAGTCTTACATTTATATCGAAGTCGATGAATTTGATAATAATTATCAGCATTAAAGTGAATAATTCTCGACACATTGTGGACTAACGATTGCATTTTTATAATTTATCTGATATATTATGTTTATGAAACAACACTGGATGGACAAAATTGCAGATAAATTATATATTGATGGCGTACATCCCTTGGTTACCTTGATGGTATGGGAAATTGCCTTGATTGGGATTTTAGTTGTGATTATTGCATTATTTGTTGCTGAAATACCGAATGTTTTGTCTCACATAAATTTTAAATACTGACAATAAAAAGTGTTTTTTTGAAATGAAGAGTGATATACGATAAAAGAGCGAATCCTTAGAGGAAGCTTTTTTATTTTATAAAAATACAAAAAGATTACTTGTATAGGAAAAATAAACCGCTTTTATGCTATAATGAACGAAGTATTATTAAACAAATGAGGAGAAAAAATGTCAATAGAACCATTATTTTTAGATTCCGTATTGCAAGAAAAACTCTGGGGTGGCGATCATCTTAAATCTTTTGGCTATGAATTACCATCTGATAAAATCGGGGAGTACTGGGCAATTTCAGCTCATCCACATGGAGTCTCAACAATTAAAAATGGAGAATTTGCTGGGCAAAAATTAGACAAGGTATTTGACCAACACCGTGAGCTTTTCGGCAACACGAAAGAAGAAGTCTTTCCTCTCTTGACAAAAATATTGGATGCCAATGACTGGCTTTCAGTGCAAGTTCATCCTAACGATGAATACGGCATGAAACATGAAGGCGAGCTTGGTAAAACAGAATGTTGGTATATCATTTCAGCAGAAGAAGGTTCTGAAATTATTTATGGACATAATGCAAAATCACGTGAAGAACTCGCAGAAATGATCAATTCTGGAGATTGGGATCATCTACTGCGCAAAGTTAAAGTTAAAGCAGGTGATTTCTTCCATGTACCTGCAGGAACAATGCATGCGATTGGTGCGGGTATTGTTATTTTGGAAACACAACAATCAAGCGACACAACTTACCGTGTATATGATTTCGATCGCAAAGATGACCAAGGTAATCTTCGTGAACTACACATACAACAATCAATTGATGTGCTTCATATTCCGGGAGATCAAACACCAGAAAATAAAGTCCAAGTTGTTAAAGAAGAAAATGCAGACTTAACAACTTTAGTAAAATCAGAGTTCTTTGATGTGTATAAATGGTCAATTCATGGTACACAAGACTTTGAAGCTACAGCAGACTATATGCTTGTGTCTATTCTTGAAGGTGAAGGACAACTGATGGTGGCCGATAAAACATATGCATTATCAAAAGGCGACCACTTCATCCTCCCTACAGGCATTGACCAATGGCAACTTTCTGGTAATATGGAAATCATTGCGAGCAATCCAGTAGCTCATTAAGCATAAAAGAAGCATCTCTTTGGGGTGTTTTTTTGTTTTAAAATTTATTGGTTTGATATTCAAATAAAGTGAGCCAAAAATGGCTTATTAAATTAATGGAATAGTCTATAAGATTCAGTTTGGCTTAAGGTGACCTTGTTAAGGTTTTATTAATCAAATAAAAAGTCAATTTTATGAAGGGAGAATAAAACTTTAAAAAGGGAGTTGCAAAGAAAATATGCTGGATGAATTGCTTTAGCATTAGATTAAGAAAAGGAAGATCTTATGGAAAAGAAATTGAAAAAAGTTATAATCCTGAGTGTCTCAGGTTTGACTTTATTATCGGCATCGATACCATCAGCAGTTGGTGTAGTTCAAGCGAGTAATGTGGATGTAGTGCAAGAACAAGCTTCAGAAGAGTTTGAGGTTCGTAATGATACCATACAGCTTGAGATTACAGAAAATAGAAAAACTGACTTTGAGTTGTCTGATAAAGATCAAAAGATAGCAGATGCTATTACAGATTTTTACTCACTTGATGAGGAGGGAAATGTTAAATTTAATGCAACAGTCAAGGACTTAACAGATATCGGAATTCCAGAAAAAGATGCGAAGCTGATGAGTGAAGATGCAGAGGAAATACAAGATATCCCGATGCGATTACGTGGCTTTGTTGGTTTGCATATCAATTTAGGACCGAGGATACGAGCGATGAATGCTTGGGCAGCGGGGTTATATGCAGGAGGACAAGTTGGATTTGCACTAAAAGTTTTTGCAACTACCCCACATACGGCAGGTGTTGTTGCTATTATTTCGGGCAGCGTTGTAGGAGCGGTCCGATGGGCAGTACAAAATAGAGTGCGTCGTATAAGCATTGGGGTTTACCTTCCACGAGTCGCACTTTCTCGAACCGTATCTATCCCATGAAATATTTGAGTAAAAATAAAGACCAACTCTACTACGTTTTTATCTTTGCAGTCAGTATCTTAATGATACTCCTCTTTAGGAAGTCCATACCATTATTTGAGATAGTTTTTCTCTTTGTTATAGGCATTCCCATATATGTACTAGGAATATATCATGGCCAGAAGCAAGAAAAACTCAGAGCACAATACCGTACAAAAAAACAAGAAGAAAATAAAGAAAACATTTTAGGAAAAGGGTAATACACAAGGCAAATTGAAGGAAGAGATATCAATAAAAGAAGCTGGTTTTTGGTTGAGCTTCTTTTTTATTCAAAAAATATAGACTTGTCCAAAAGAGCCAGAAGAAATTTGAAATCGCTCTCTTTTAAGAATATAATCAAATTATAAGAACAATTAGAAAAGAGGGATTGAATATGCGTTATACAAACGGAAATTATGAAGCTTTTGTTCGACCAAGAAAACCACAAGAGGCTGACAAGAAGTCTGCCTATATTGTCGGTGCAGGTCTAGCAGGACTGGCTGCGGCTGTCTTTTTGATCAGAGACGGCCAAGTCCCAGGGAATCGTATTCATATTTTAGAAGAACTTTCTCTTTCAGGTGGCTCTTTAGATGGTTCTTTTATTCCACATGATGGTTTTGTGATTCGTGGGGGACGTGAAATGGAAAACCATTTTGAGTGTCTTTGGGATCTTTTTCATTCTATTCCAAGTCTGGAAGTAGAAAATGCTTCAGTTTTAGATGAATTTTACTATTTAGATAAGGATGACCCTAACTCTTCTAATTGTCGGATTATTGCGAATCGTGGAGAACGTGTGGCGGATGATGGGCAGTTTACCCTAAGTCGACAAGCCCAAGATGAAATTGTGAAGCTCTTCATGGCACAAGAAGAAAGTTTGGTCGGTAAAAAAATTGAAGATGTCTTCAGCGAAGAATTCTTTGAATCAAACTTTTGGCTTTACTGGTGCTCAATGTTTGCTTTTGAAAAATGGCACTCCGCGATTGAAATGCGCCGCTACATTATGCGATTTATTCATCACATCAAAGGGTTACCAGACTTCACAGCACTAAAATTTACAAAATATAACCAATACGAATCTTTAGTAAAACCCTTGCTTGCCTTTTTGAAAGACCAAGGCGTAATCTTCCAATATGAAGCACAAGTTGAAAATATTGAAGTAGATTTTTCGAACAACAAAAAAGTCGCCAAAAAGATTATATTTGCAGATGGAAAAGTGCAAGACTTGACGGAAGATGACCTTGTTTTTGTTACAAATGGTTCAATTACGGAAAGTTCAACACAAGGAAGTCCAACAGAAGCAGCGCCAATTACAAAAGATTTAGGTGGCTCTTGGAAACTTTGGAAAAATCTTGCCGCACAGTCTCCAGAATTTGGGAAGCCAGAAGTCTTCTATGACAACTTGCCTGATGAAAGTTGGTTTGTATCGGCGACGGTCACTTGGAAGAACCTCAAAATTCAACCTTATTTTGAAAAATTAACGCATCGTGAATTACGTTCAGGTAAAGTTGTGACAGGTGGAATTATCACTATTAAGGATTCAAACTGGCTGATGAGTTTCACTACGCATCGTCAACCCCACTTTAAGGAACAAAAAGAGGGTGAAACTGTAACATGGGTGTATGGCCTCTTGTCTAATACACCAGGGAACTACATTAAAAAACCAATTGAGAAATGTACAGGGGAGGAAATAACGCAAGAGCTTCTTTATCATCTGGGTATGCCAGAATCAGAAATAGAGGAATTTGTTAAAGAAAATACCAACACAATTCCGGTCTACATGCCATTTATCACCTCTTACTTTATGTTACGTGAGCCAGGGGATCGTCCTCAAGTCCTTCCTGAAAATTCAGTGAACCTTGCCTTTATTGGTAATTTTGCTGAAACAGAGAGAGATACAGTATTCACAACTGAGTACTCAGTACGTACCGCGATGGAAGCTGTTTATCAATTTCTAAATGTGGAGCGTGGTGTGCCTGAAGTCTTTGCTTCAGCTTATGACTTGCGTACACTGGCTCGCTCGGTTTATTATCTCTCAGACAAAAAGAAATTGATGGAAATGGATTTGCCTCTTTTGAAAAAAGAATCTTTGAAGTTTGGCTTGAAGAAGATAAAAGGTACCTATCTTGAAGACATCCTTAAAGATGCAGGGCTACTTTAAAAAAAGTAAAAAGTGAGTTTTGGTTTCAGTTTATTTTGACTTGAGCTCCTTTTAAGGATCTAACAGTATAATACATTTATTCCAATAAAATTTTTTCATAAAACTCCTACTCTTCCACGTCATGTGGAAGATTTTTTTAATTTTTGTTAGAACACCTACACATAAATTGGCATTTATAGTAGAGGATATGGTATAATATATTTTGAAAATTGATAATGAACATTTGGAGAATTACTCAAGAGGCTGAAGAGGTACGCTTGGAAAGTGTATAGGTGGGTAAAACCGCGCATGGGTTCGAATCCCATATTCTCCTTTTATAGGTTGTGTGCCTTAATTGAATAAGCATAAATAAAAAGCTTCCTTAAGGAAGCTTTTTTTGATGATCCCTGCCAGGTTCGAACTGGCGATTCAGACTTAGGAGGTCCGGGTTATATCCAATTTAACTAAGGGATCAGAAGACTCCAATAAGGAGTCAGTGATTAAGTCTTATTTGTTATCTGCTTCAAAAACAATTCCCGCACTTTGGCGCATCATATAACTTGTTTCGGAAACATCTTGTGCCAACTGATGCAAGTCCTTGTAGAGTGAGCGTGCAGCAGGAGTGGAAATAGTTTCAATGATTTCAGCAAAGTGAAGGGCTTCATCAAAGAGTGAATGTTTTGGTGGCGTAACCTTGATAACTTCTTTGCTTCCATCAAAACGAATAAATTTTGCAGAGGTTATAGCATTGACACCATCTAAAATCAAGGTACCTTGATCTGTGTAAATTTCACTTGAAAGATAGCTTGTGAGGTTCCCAGCACATTTGACTGCAACTTTGAAATCACCATAATCCAAGCTTCCAATACCAGAAATGTCCACACCACTTGGCAGAAGGACAGCATCGTAGCAAGCAGATTGTGGCTTATCAAACCAATAAACAGCTGCATAGAGGAGATAAACACCTAAATCTGCGAGCAGGCCACCAGAAAATTTACTGTTGAATTTATTGGGAAGTTTTCCAGCCAATAGCGCAGGCATTTTTGAAGAGTATTTTGAATAGGTAAAATCAGCCCCAACAACTTTTTTATCTGCTAAGAATAAATTGATGGTTTCAAAAGCTTGCTCATGGATGTTTCGGGCAGCCTCGAAAAAGAGAACATCATTTTCATCTGCTAACTTGATAATTTCAGCTAATTCTTGTGGATTTGAAAATGCTGGCTTTTCGACGATGATATTGTTCCCTGCTAAAATAGCAGCCTTCGCTTGTTCAAAATGAATAGCGTTTGGGCTTGCAATATAGATGATATCCAAATCATGCTTGAAAAAATCATCTAAATCATCGTAAAGTTCGATGTCGTCAAAGTCTTCTGTGAAAGATACTGCGCTCTCAAGATTACGTGAGTAAACAGCCTCAAGGCTATATTTTTTTGTGAGATGGGCAGCTTCGACAAAAGATCCACTAATCCACCCAGTACCGATAATTCCAAGTTTAAGCATCATACACCCCTTTTCTTATCAAAAATTTATTAAAACCATTATAGCAAATTTTTTGGTAAAACTCATTTAAAACTCATGCATGAGCTATGAAAAGAGGAGGTACTAATTTTTTTAGTGATAAAAAAGATGGGTTTGAAATAATTTTTAGAGCTGAAGCTGGTTCAGATTTATGATAAAATAGGGAGAATAACATAATATCCCTAAGAAATTGAAGTTATAGTGGATACATAAAATATGGAGAAGTAATTTTGAAAAAACCATTGATTATCGGTGTAACAGGTGGCTCAGCAAGTGGGAAAACCAGCGTGTCTCAAGCTATTTTATCTATGTTTAAAGATGAAAATATTGCTATGATTGAACATGACAGTTACTATAAAGATCAATCACAATTGACATTTGAAGAACGTACAAAAACAAACTACGACCATCCATTGGCTTTCGATACAGACTACCTGATTGCCCAATTAAAAGAGTTACAAAATGGTCGTGCTGTTGATATTCCAACCTATGATTATGCCAATCATACACGCAGTGAAAAAACCTACCGCCAAGAACCTGTAGATGTCTTGATTGTAGAAGGAATCTTGGTTTTAGAAAATGAAAAACTGCGTAACTTAATGGATATTAAAGTGTTCGTGGATACAGATGATGATGTGCGCATTTTACGTCGTATCCGTCGCGATATTGAAGAACGTGGACGTACTTTAGATTCTGTTATTACACAATATATGGATGCTGTAAAACCAATGTATCATCAATTTATTGAGCCAACGAAACGATATGCGGATGTCATTATTCCAGAAGGCGTTTCAAATACTGTTGGTGTAGATATCTTAACTACAAAAATCGCCAGCATTTTACATGGAGAGTAAGAAGCAATCGAAAGATTGTTTTTTTTGTTCGAAAAAAGAATGTACAGAAGAAACTCTTCTATCCATAATATTAAAAAAACGTTTACATAAGTGGGCATTTTTTGTGACATTGTGATATAATCATTATTGAAATTCTAAAAATTGTAAAAGGAAGTATTATGGAACTCTTTGAATCGCTCAAACAAAAAATTTCTGGCAAAGGCCTACAAATTGTCTTTCCTGAAGGAACAGATGCGCGTGTATTAGGCGCAGCTAACCGTCTTTACGCAGATAAATTGATTACCCCAGTATTTATTGGTAATATCTCTGAAGTAACAGGTACTTTAATCTCACGTGGGATTAATCCAGATGGTTTCCAAATCTATGATCCATTGAACTGTGAACGTTTCGATAAAATGGTCGAAATTTTTGTTGAACGTCGTAAAGGTAAAGTAACAGAAGAGCAAGCACGCGAAATCTTGAAAGATTCAAACTATTTTGGAACAATGCTTGTACATATGGGTATCGCTGATGGTATGGTTTCAGGTGCAGTTCATTCCACTGCAGACACTGTCCGTCCTGCTTTACAAATCATTAAAACTAAACCAGGTGTGAAATCAGTATCAGGTGCATTCATTATGGTTCGTGGCCGTGATGATAATGAAAAGTATATCTTTGCTGATTGTGCGATTAACATTGATCCAGATGCAAATACCTTGGCAGATATTGCTGTGGCTTCAGCGGAAACAGCAAAACTCTTTGATATCGATCCAAAAGTTGCAATGTTATCTTTCTCAACTAAAGGCTCAGGTAAATCAGATGATGTGACTAAAGTCGTTGAAGCAACAGCTTTGGTTAAAGAAGAACACCCAGAACTTGATATTGATGGAGAACTTCAATTTGATGCAGCATTCTCTCCAGCAGTTGCCCGTCAAAAATCACCAGATAGCTCAGTGGCAGGACGTTCAAATGTATTTATCTTCCCAGATATCCAATCGGGTAATATTGGCTACAAAATTGCGCAACGTTTAGGAAACTTTGAAGCAATTGGTCCAATCTTACAAGGCTTGAACGCACCAATCTCTGACCTTTCTCGTGGAAGTAACGAAGAAGATGTTTATAAACTTGCTATTATTACAGCTGCTCAAGCACTTAAATAATATATGAGTTTAAAAAATCATGACACAATGTTATGGTTTTTTATTATCATTGATTTGCTTTAATGTGCTGCGCTCACTCTGTCTAAAGATTGGAATGAAGGGCGAAAAACTAGAAATCTTTTTTTGAGCGCTTTACTTTCCTTTTATAATATCGGTCTACTTTAGTGTTAATTTAAGCTTATAGTTATAAAATACAGTCATCAAAACAACGGAGAAAAGATGAAACGAGCGAAAATTTGTGCCTTGATTGGGAGTGTTTGTACAACCCTTATTGCTGTATTAATGATGTTTGCCTTTATTCGATTCATAATTAACTGGGAAGAAAAAGATCTAGAAATGACTCTGACCATTGCAGGGCATAGTGGCCTTTTTCTATTGAAACTTTTTGCTTTAGTGTTTGTCATCGTTATGTCAATCATGATTGTAAATTGGGTTGCCTTTATTCGTATGGATCGACCAACAGGTGGAATATGGCAACTTTATCAGTTAGTTATTGGAAGTTTCTATATTCTAATTTCAATGCTAAATTTATACGTGATGGTAGTGGCTCTACCTTTGGGGCTCTGTTTCGTTCTAGCCTTTATATTAGCGCGTATGGATAGTGTATAAAAGAGTTTGCCTGTGCAAGCTCTTTTCTTTGTAATCTACACCAAAAAGGCACAAAAATTTGGTATAATAACTAAGTTAATAATAAAATTTAGGAGGAATTTTTATGTTTGAGCTTCAAAATAAGCTTAAAAATGAATTTGGTATAAAATTTGCTGATGAAGAATTGTTAAAAATAGCTTTTACTCACTCGAGCTACACGAATGAAGAACGCCTCCCAAAGGTTGCAAACAATGAACGTTTGGAGTTTTTGGGAGACGTCGCTCTGTCTTTAATCATCTCAGAATATCTTTATCGTACTTATCCAGATAAACTTGAAGGTGAATTATCGAAGATGCGCTCTAGCATTGTCCGCACAGAATCTTTAGCTAATTTTTCACGTCAGTGTGAGTTTGGACGTTTTCTACGTTTAGGTAATGGTGAGGAAAAAACAGGTGGACGTAATCGTGATACAAACCTTGAAAACCTCTTTGAAGCTTTTTTAGGTGCTCTTTTCTTAGATGCAGGTATGGAAGAAGTACGTCGATTTATAAATCGCGTGGTTATCCCCCATGTAAAGGCTGATGATTATTTTAAAGTCATTGACTATAAGACAAACTTGCAAGAAGTTCTGCAAGTTGACGGTGAAACTATCATTGAGTACAAGATTCTGGAAGAAACAGGTCCAGCCCATGCGCGTGAATTCGTGGCAGCAGTTTATAATAATGGAAAAGAACTTGGACGTGGGCGAGGCAAGTCAAAGAAAGTTGCAGAACAAAAAGCAGCGGAAAATGCAATAAAAGGTCAGATTCATGTATCTTAAAAAAATGGAAATTGTCGGCTTCAAGTCTTTTGCTGACCGTACGAAAATTGAATTTGACCAGGGTGTTACAGCCGTTGTTGGTCCCAATGGATCAGGAAAGTCAAATATTGTTGAAGCATTACGTTGGGCTTTAGGGGAGCAATCGGCCAAGTCACTTCGTGGCGGGAAAATGCCGGATGTTATTTTCTCAGGTACAGCAAAACGTAAGGCGCTAAACTATACTGAAGTTATTGTAACTTTTGATAATACAGACCAGTATCTTACAGGTTATGAAGAAGATGCGGAAGTAACGATTACACGTCGTTTATATCGTAATGGTGATTCGGAATTTTTGATTAATGGGCGTAAGTGCCGTTTGAAAGATATTCATGAACTTTTCACAGATACAGGCTTAGGGCGTGATTCTCTTTCAATTATTTCCCAAGGACGTATAGAATCAGTTTTTAATTCGAAAGCAGAAGAACGTCGAGCAATCTTTGAAGAAGCAGCTGGTGTTTTGAAATACAAGACACGACGGACTGAAACAGAAAGCAAACTACAGACCACACAAGATAATCTCGATCGTCTTGAAGATATTATCTTTGAGCTCAATGGTCAATTAACGCCATTGCGGGCCCAACGTGATGTTGCTTTGCGTTTCCAAGATTTAGAAGCGCAACGCTCTGAGCTCGCCCTTTCTGTTTTGGTTGCTCAGCTTCTCGACGAGAAGAAAAAATACGAACAAGCGAAAGAGGACTTAAATACAGCAGAGAATGAGCTAAGTGCTTTAAAAAGTCAACAAGAGGGCTACGAAGCGCAACTTGCTCATCTTAAAAAAGCGCGTCTGAAAGTCGAACAAGAGCAAGAGAAAGTTCAAGGAGACAGCTTGTCCTTAACAGAGCTTAAGTCGGATTTACAGCATAAGATAGAAGTTTTTGATCTTCAAAAGTCCTCTTCTCAAAAATCAGCTGCAGAACGTCAAGCGCGCATTGAAGAACTTGATGCTAAATTGCTGGAAGTTTCGCAAAAGAAAGAAGCGTCAGAAAATAAAAAAGCAGAGCTCAAAGATAAAGAGCATGAAGCACAAGAACAGCTGGAGCAGTTAGAAAAAGAATTGGCACGTTTTGCTGAAAGTCCAGAAAGTTTAGCCGAGCGACTTCGCGAAGACTATCTGCAATTAGTACAGCAAGAGGCCGAGTTCTCTAATCAATTGACTAAAAATAAGGCTGAATATGAAAATATTTCACGGCGCCTAGTGGAATCTGATGAGAACGCAAAAGAAAACACAGAAAAATTTCAAACCATTTCTGCTGATCTTACAAAAACAGAAGCTGCTTTAGAAACGCTCGCTCAAACTGTTCAAGAACTTGAAAAAGAATTACAAGAAAAGACTGCAGCTGAAGCAAAATATGTTGAAGCGGAGCGTCAAGGTCAAAATGTGATGTACGACCAGATGCAACAGCTCAGCAAGTACAAGGCCAACCTTGCCAGTATGGAAAATATTCGTGACAGTCACAGCAATCTGTATCAAGGTGTACGGGCTGTCATGACTCAAAGTGTTGCACTTGGTGGAATCGTTGGCGTTGTTGCCGATCTTTTAACTTTTGATAAAAAATACACCACAGCTATCGATATTGCCTTAGGTGGGGGCAGTCAAAATATTGTGGTTGAAGATGAAACCTCAGCCAAAAAAGCTATCGCTTATTTAAGAGAAAAACGATTGGGGCGCGCAACATTTCTTCCGCTCACAACCATCAAGCCGCGGGAGTTTCGTAATTATGAACGGCTGGTGACCATGGAGGGCTTCATTGATACTGCTTTAAATTTGGTGAGTTTTGAGCCCCGGTTGCAAAGAGCAATGTCAAGCTTGTTGGCAACTACCGCCATTGTTGATACAGCTGAACATGCAAGTCAAATAGCGCGTGCAATGAATTATACTATTCGTATCGTCACCTTGGATGGCACGCAGATTAATCCTGGTGGTTCTTACTCTGGTGGTGCAGCAAAACGTAACAATACAACTTTTACCAGCACAGAAATTGAACATCTGACGGAAGTGATCGCTTTAGCAGAAAGTAAGCTAAAAGCAGTTGAAGACAAATTACAAAAGCAACAACTCACACGTCAAACGTTGAGTGAGCAAGTTGAAACTTTACGCTCCAATATTCAAGAAAAACGTCTTGCGGAGCAAAGCTTACAGTTGCAGATTAAGCAATTATCAGAACAAAAAGCAAATCTTCAAGCTTTAGTTGCGGATACCGAAAACACGGAAGCGCACCAAGCACTGCAAGAATTATCAGAGAATAATGAAAAGCTGGGACAACAGTTGTCTAAAATTGCTGAGGACAAACAGTCTTTAGACGATCAACTTGAAGAAGTTAAATCTAACAGTCAAAGTTTCAATGCTCTTAAAGAACAAAAAAATAGTGCTTATCATGAAACGAAATTGCTTCTGTCCAGTCTGAAAAACGAATTACGTTTTGCTCAAACAGAGCAAGAGCGTTTAACGCAAGAATATGAAACTCTAGGTACTGAAAAAGCTAAGTTACAAGCAAGCGGGGAAGCTCGGATTGATGAAGCAAGTCGTAATCTTTATGCTCAGCAATTAAAAGAAACAGAGGCTAAACTTCAAGAAGCGAATGTGAAGTTAGTGAGCTTACGTTTTGAGAGGGACGATCTTCAAGCCCAAACAGAAGAATTTGAAGAGCAAAATCGTGACCTGTTGGAACAAAATCAAGTACTGAATAATCAAAAAGCGCGTTTGGAAGTCAGGATTGAACAATCAGAGAAACTCTTGAAAAACCGTCAAAACACACTCTTTACTGAGTATGAAATGAGTTTTGATGAAGCTAAAATGAAGGCTAAAACCCTTGAAGATCTTTCTGAATCAGAACAACAGCTCAGTCTTTTAGAGCGCCAAATCCGTGCGCTCGGTCCGATTAACTTGGATGCAATCACTCAGTATGAGGAAGTACATCAGCGTCATGCCTTTTTGAGTGGCCAACGGGATGACCTCTTGGAAGCTAAAAATATGCTGCTCGAAACGATTCAGGAAATGAATGAAGAGGTAGAAATCCGCTTTAAGACAACATTTGAGCAAATTAGAGAAAGTTTCCAATTAACTTTTTCACAAATGTTTGCAGGAGGAGAAGCGAATCTTGAATTAACCAGCACGAATCTATTGGAAGCTGGTGTCGAAATCAAAGTACAACCTCCAGGTAAAAAATTAGCCAGCTTGAATCTTATGTCTGGTGGGGAAAAAGCCTTAACTGCTCTAGCCTTGATTTTTGCTATTTTACGTGTTAGAACGGTCCCATTTGTGGTCTTGGACGAGGTAGAAGCAGCATTAGATGAAGCGAATGTTAAACGTTTCGGAGATTACATGAATCACTTTGATAACTCCAACCAATTTATTGTTGTCACACATCGCCGTGGGACAATGGCAGCAGCAGGTACAATGTATGGTGTGACAATGGCTGATGCAGGGGTTTCTAAGGTCATTTCTGTACGATTAGAGGATGAAGTTTAAACAGGTCAGCCATATGAAGCTTAAGCTTAGCTCAAGGCTCATTTGTTAGAATTATTCCCAATGTAAAAAAAAGGAATTTACTCTTGTGCAAATAAAAAATAAATTGAGGTTTACCTTGAAAAAATTACTTAATAGTTTTAATACACGACTAGGTTTAGTATGCTGGTCGACCTTCTTTATTTGGGTCAAAACCATGATTGCTTACTTTTCTGTCTTTAAGGGGTTGAACTCTTCTAATCTTGCAGATTATCTATTGGTTATTGTTAACCCCATAGGCTTTACAGCAATCTTCTTTAGTTTAATCCTGTTTGTTAAAAGAAAACAGCTTTTCTACTTAGGCATGCTATTAATGAACTTGATTGGGAACTTGTTAGTTTATGGGAATATCCTTTACTATCGTGAGTTTTCGGACTTTCTTACGCTCAATACCTTAACGGGTGGGGCAGGAATGGTCGGAAAAGGTTTCGACTTAGGTTCAATCGCTATTTCTTGGGTGGATATCGTGTTCTGGATTGACATCGTCGTTGTTCTTGTACTTTTTCTTACCAAGAAGATTAAAATGGATGAACGTCGTCCTACAAATATGTTTGCCTTTAAGGTTTTCAGTGTTTCAGTCATGATTTTTGGCTTAAACTTTTGGATGGCTGACCTGACTGAGCATCGTCTGGTTTCACGACAAGCACAATATGACGCCACTTATGTGGTACGTTATTTGGGCTTAGGCCCATGGTTAGCGACCAATAGCTGGTATACCCATGTGTCCAACGAAACTCGGGCTATGGCTTCTAAAACAGACTTTACAAAAGTTCAAAAATACATTCAAGAAGATCGTTATCTTGCACCTAATGCCAAGATGTTTGGGATTGCTAAAAACCGTAACGTTATTGTGCTTCACCTTGAATCATTGCAACAAGATGTCATTAACATGAAGGTAAACGGTGCAGAAGTTACACCTTTCTTGAATTCACTTTATAATAACAATCCTTCTGTTTATTCTTTCTCAAATTTCTTTAACCAAGTTGGACAAGGAAAAACTTCTGATGCAGAAACCATGCTTGAAACTTCAACATTTGGTTTATCCTCTGGTTCACTTTTCTCAAGTCTAGGCAGTACACAAACTTTCCAAGCGATGCCGGCCATTCTGCAACAAAAAGAAGGCTATTCAAGTGCTGTGTTCCATGGTAATGTGGGTTCATTTTACAGTCGTAATAACGTTTATCGTAATATGGGGTATCAAAACTTCTTTGACCAATCTTTCTACGATCTGACGCCAACGAACTCCACTGCTTGGGGGGTTAAAGATAAGTACTTCTTTAACGACTCAATTCCATATCTTGAGCAGCTACAGCAACCTTTCTATGCGAAATATTTGACGGTTACAAATCATACGCCTTATACAGGTCTTGAAGATTATGAGATGAATCCGAAACTTTTAGAAGGTGGTTCAGGGAACTCCGTCGTTGATAACTATTTTGTTACCGCAAATTATCTGGATTCAGCAGTTAAAGATTTCTTTGATTACTTGAAAAAATCTGGACTTTATGAAAAATCCGTTATTGTTCTTTACGGCGATCACTACGGAATTTCTGGTTCAGATACAAAATACTATGCCCCATTCATTGGTAAGAGTGCAGACAACTGGACAGAGTATGACAATACAATGATGCAACGCACACCGTTCATGATTGATATTCCTGGTCAAACATCCGGACACATCAGCGATGAATTTATCGGTGAAATCGATGTTATGCCAACCTTGGAGCACTTGCTTGGTATTTCAACAAAAGATTATATTCAGTTTGGACAAGATGTTTTCGCACCCAACCGTGAACAATTTGTTGCACTTCGAAATCGTGGTTTCGTTACACCAACAATCACAAAATCAAGTGCGACAAGTTCAGTTTACCATGACACAAAAACCGGAGAAGTTCTGAAGTTAACGGAGAGTCAACAGAAGTATGTGGACAGCATCCAAGAAAAAGTGAATAAAATGTTAGACATGTCAGATACCTTCAATACGGAAGATCTCCTGCGTTTCTACACCCCACCTGGGTTTAAGCCGGTACAACCGGGTAACTATAGTTACAATGTCACTTCAACAAGGAATCGTTTGAAAGAAGAACAAGATGTCTTGAAAGCACGTTCAACATCACTTCTTTCCGAAAACCAAGGAGTATCTACAGTCGATCTCTTTAACGATCCAGTCTTGGCAGCTAAAAAAGCTCAAGAAGAAGCTGAAGCAGCGGCAAAAGCAAAAGACAAAGAAAAAGAAGATGCAAAAAATGCACCTTCTGCCAGTAAAAAAGATGAGAAAGGAAAGTAATATTTGATGAAATCGGGATATTTTCAGCCTTTAAGTAATATTTATAAAATCGCCTGGATGTGGTGGGTTATTCTACTTTCTTTCCAACAAGTACTTTTCTATGAAAACAATCTTCGAATGAATTGGTTTCAAATAACCATTCTTGTCTTTCTGGTTCTCGCTTTCTATTTCTTAGTGAGACAACGTCGCTTTTTTGCAGCAGAAAATGCACTGCATTTCTCTCGTGACTTTCGCTTGGGAATGCTTGAAATTGACTTCAACTACATGAGCTCAGTAAAACTTACGCCAAGAACGCTTCGTTTTATCTATATTGGAAAAGAATATCATTTTGTTGTATTGGGAAAATCCAATCAACTACTACAAAACGTTTTAAAGGAAAATAATGTTGAATACACTACATCAACACTTAAAAGATCCGCGAAAGTGTAAGATCTTTTGGTCACTTATCTTTGGCCTCATCTGGCTTGGAACAAATATCTATGTAATCATGGAAACGCCTGTTTGGAATGAAAAGTATATTACAGCTTTTATCCTCGGGAATATCTGCATGTTTATCGCAGCTGCTTACATGGTTTTCGTTTATCGCTCAGTTAAGAAAATCGACACACTTACAGAAAGTAAAATCCATCATTACTATAAAATGTCAATGTGGATTTTAGGGCTTGCAGTATTGCTTGTGCCTTTTTTCTTTATCATTCACGTGCCCGACACCGCACATGACTGGGATTTCTTTGTAATCTTTAGAGATACCATGCAGCTTGGTGGTCGATCATTTACACATCTTCCTATGACTGAAGATGAACTTCTCTATTTTTTACGTTATCCCAATAATCAGTTTTTCGGTATTGTCTATAATACGCTTTTTGCTCCTTTCACAACCAACTTATCGAGAATTATTGCGACAACTGTAGTGGCAGCAATTCTGACAAGCCTTTCTGTTCTTGGTGGGTCATTGATCATTAAAAAGATTTCTAATCTTAAAATGGCCTTGATTTACAATTTGGTTGCTTTTGGATTTATACCGTTTTATCTTTATGGAGCGCAGCTCTACACAGATACAGCGACCTTACCTTTTGTCATTTTTGGCCTACTCTTTATGATTTATGCCCTTCAATCAGAGAAGACCAGCAAGATGATTATTTGGTGGATAGCAGCATGCCTTGTTGTCTTCTTTGGCTATAGTATTAAACCTACTGTTTTCATTCCAATGATTGCTGTCTTTTGTTTCCTTGTACTTAACCGTAAATGGAAAAAATTGCTCATTATGCTCCCTATCGCGGCACTGCTTTTTGTAGGTGTACATCAAGGGGTTAAAGCAGTTATTGCCAATGAGCCAGCTTTCTCAGAACAAGCTAATGACCGTTACAATCTGCCAATGATTCACTGGGTGACGATGTCATTTGATCCTATCAATAAGTATGGGGGCTTCAACCCTGATGTCTTGGCATATTCTCAGTCCTTTACAGATGTAGCCTCAAAGAAAGAAGGAATAAAGCATCGTTTTATAGAAAATCTCAAAGAAATGGGTGTTCCAGGTGTTCTGGTTCAATTGTGGCGTAAAATCATGTACACGTGGTTTAACGGTGATTTGAGTAATTTCTTCTATACATACCGTCATTCTAATCCCTTTATATTCCGTTATTTTGACTGGACCAGCTTTGCGCCAGAAGAAGGGAATATTACGGGCTGGTTGTTGATTAAAGCAGCACAAACGCTCTATTGGTTAGCCATCGTCCCATTGATGTGGTACGAAATCTTCCTAGGTATTTTCAAGAAGCATAAAACAGAGTGGTTTATTGTCGGACTTTCAATGGCAGGTTTGACAGGATTCTTATTGCTTTGGGAAGCTAATTCACGTTACCTTTATAACTTTGCACCAATAATGCTTATTTTAGCAACCATGGGCTTGGTAGACTTTATTCAACGCAGTAGGAGGAAAAATGGAATTTCTGAATAAAAGCATGTATCGTATTCTGCTTTGGCTCTTTATTGCAGCCTTAGCTATTATGGCTGTGCAACCTTTTACGGATGCTGGTTTTGTTGAACCCATTTCGGTTGTGTTGTGTGCTGGTTTGCTCTTTTTCATCCTCCGTTTTGCCTATAGAAAATTTCATAATATGAATAAAAAAGGCTTGAAAATATTTATTTTCAGCTTTTTTGCAGTTTTTCTTCTCTTACAGATTTTGTCTGTGACGCAAATTCATACCATGGTTTTCGGAGACCCCTGGCATATCCAAGCACAGGCCACACGAATTATGCAAGGGGATATGGTTTGGGATGTTTGGATTAGGCAATATCCTAACCTTGTGCCTCTGGTCGCTTTAAATGTTGGTTTTATGAAGCTTGCAGAAGTACTTCATATCTCTTATTATTTCGTTTTTTATACGTTCAATATCCTTATCAATACAAGTATTTGTGCTTTGTTGATTCGCTTCCTGTGGAAAAAAAGAGCGGAGTTGGCAGCCTTTGTGGCCCTTCTGATGCTTATGCTTCCAATGAATTATGACTTCTTATTGAGGGTAGGGTATTCAGATGGATTTGCAATTTTAGTTTTATTGATTATTGCATTACGTTTTGACAAGATTCAAAGTACAGGCTCATTCAGTATTTGGCAATTTGTCAGTACGGCGCTCTTGTTTACTCTTGGTTTCCTTGCACGGCCTAATGTGATTATCATTCTGATTGCTTTAGCAATTTTAGGCTTAGTGGCTTTCAGTCAGCGAAAAAAATATAAAAAATTATGGCTTTCAATCCTGAAACTCATTTTAGCTTCTTTTGTGGGTATTATTTTAGCAATGGGAGTCACTCGTGGTTTAGCAAGTGCCATGCAATATGACTTAAAAGGACCAGATGTTTTTCCAACGGTAAACTGGATTTATGAGGGCCTAAATACAGAATCAATGGGCGAATGGACACCTGTTGATCGTGACTATACACTCAACCACTTTGGCTTTGAAACGGCCAAAGAAGCAAATATTGCTGGCATAAAAGAGCGTTTAGCGCATTTAGGAAAAAATCCCTGGATGATTCCAATACTCTTATTGGCAAAGTTTGGCCAACTTTGGTCTTGCGGGACTTTTGCAACGGCTACAGATTATCAGCTTTTTTCTGGGTATTACAACTGGACGAAAGCTCCAGGTTGGGTCATCGATAATATTGGTGCCATTAATATCTTTATCTCCACCTATGCTAAAGCACTCATGACCGTATTCCTCTTTGCCATTGTTTACCGCCTGTGGAAGACAAAAAAAGAGGAGATATCAGTCTTTTCTCTGGCAATTTTAACAACGATGGGCATTACACTCTTCCATACTTTGCTTTGGGAAGTTAAACCGCGTTACCAATTCATGACTTTTGCTTTAATCATTCTTGCGGCTGCACTCAGTTTTGATAAAATCTTTTCGGAAAAAACTGTCTTTAAACCTGAAAAAGGGCGAAGTAAGTTCTTGAAAAAAACTTATCCCGTTATGGCTTTGTTGTCTTTAGGGTTGATGTTGACAGTGATGCAAAAACAACCCAAACAAGAAATTGTGGTGAACGCGCAGCAACATTCGGTCAATCACTTTGGTTATAGCAAGGGAAGTATTGACTTAGGCGCAGGAGAAAGTATTTCTCAGCCTTTTGATTTAACCACATCAGCCAATCGTATTGATTTCAACTCTTATGCCAATATGGAAATGAAATTGCTTCTTGAGAAAAAAGAAGCAGAGCAATGGAAAAAAGTTGGTGAAGCCCCAATATTGGCAGAAGATGCGATGACTGTTTTGAAGACAGAGATGCCAGTGGGGCATTATCGTCTGCGAGTGGAAAATATTCAAAAAGTTCCTGTGACGATGGCCTTGATGACCAATACGGAAAATCTAGACTACCCGCATCTGATTGAGTTGCCCAACAGTGAGTACGCTTCTTTTGGTTTCTCTATTTCACAAAATGAGCCAAAAACAAAATTCTCTTTGGGACTGATTCTCACCTTTGCCGTTATTTATATCTTAGGATATTTTGTCATTTTGACTGTGGTAAAAAATAATGATTAAATTCTTTCTGAAAAAAATTATTCTGCCCTGCTTGGTTGCAGTGGCAGCTTTTGTTATCGTCGATCACAATGCACGATTTTATCATGAACCTTTAGGGATTATTGAAGAAGTAAAAACTGTGGAAAAGACAGCTTTAAGTGATAACTTCAATAATAAGGATACAGAAGTACAACAATCTCTTAAAGTTAAACTGCTCAATACTTCGCAAAAAAATCAGATTTTAAATCTAAAAAATGTCTCCAATCAGTCGCAACTTACGGGTCAGCTTTATCGTAAAAATCAAAAGATTTTATTGCGTGAAAGTGCGGGTACGATGCAGATTGTGGGGCAGAAGCGAGATGCATTGATTGTGAGTTTAGCTGTTCTTTTTATCGGGCTAACCTTGAGCTTTATTCGATGGCGTGCAACACTCTTCCTTACATTGTCCTTGCTGCTTAACCTCTTTTACTTTGTCCTAGCACTGGCTTTTGATATTCATTTTACCTCTGTAAATGCGCTTATCACTTTCTCTTGCTTAGCATTCGTCTTTGCAATCAGCTCTTTAGGTTTTGTTTTAGGCTTTACGCGGCAAATGTTATTTACTCTACTCACCACAGTTCTCACTAGTCTTTTGACATTTCTGCTGACCTTTTCTGTTTTGAGATTTACAGGAAATTCAGGTATTCATTTTGAAATGATGAGTTATGTGACTCAAAATCCGATTTTATTCTTTTTCGTAGGTGCAATCATCAGTGTTTTAGGTGCAATCATGGACGGTACAGGGGACATTGTTGCTGGTTTATTTGGGCTTTATCGTCAAAACCAGCTTAATGAAATAAATATGTCTCAAAAAGACTATATTAAGTCCGGCATGGAAATTGGAAAAGAAATTATTGGGACCTTAACTAATGTGCTCTTTATGATCTTCATGGCAGAAACGATTCCTATGACTTTGCTTTTATTAAGAAATGGGAATACATGGAATTATATTGCAGGAACTGCCCTTAACCTTGGACTTTTACAAACCATTATCTCTGCGATTGGGATCGTACTTGCAGTTCCGATTACGGCTGTAGTGACAAGTTTTGGACTAAGAAAGGAAGCAATAAATGAATAGTTTAATTGTTCTCTTTATTATTTTGACTGTCTTACTGATTTTAGTTTCAGGACTTGAAGGGATAAGAAATCTCGTCGGCCTTGCGCTTAATTTCATTTTGATTTTTGCAATGATAACCTTGCTTTCTTGGGGAATGAACACATTTATTCTCTTAAGTGTTGTTTCAGTGCTCATCCTGGCAATCGCCATATATATGTCTTCCGATGATAATATGGTAACAAACATTTCCTTTAAAACAAGTCTCATTGTTGTCTTTTCACTTCTTATTTTGGCTGTTCTTGTACAGCATATCGGTAACCTACAAGGTTTTGCAATCGAAGATACAGAGGAGTTAGAGGAATTATCCCTTGCAATAGGGTTGAACTTTTCTAACGTTGCAATTGTGGTCATGGTTATTTCCATGTTGGGTGCAGTGGCAGAAGCAGCTATGGCTTTAGTTGCCAGTTTATCTGAAGTTGTAGAACAAGATGAGCAGATGACATTGCTGCAGTTCAAGGAACAACGCTTTATAATTTCACAGCAAATTCTAGGAACTGCTGTGAATACACTCTTTTTTGGTTTATTAGGCTCATCATTAAGCCTTATTCTTTGGTTTGTTCGGCTTCATTATAGCTTGGCTGAGATAATAAACTCAAAATTGCTCATGGCGGATATGGCATCCATGCTTTTAGGAATGCTAGGAATTCTATTTGCTATTTGGCTCTCGGGATATTTTGTTGAAAAAGAATTTGAAAAAATGGAAAGTGAAATAAAACGATAACTTTTAGGTTATTGTTTTATTTTTGGGGAAGGGAAGTAAGTTTTTAGTTAATCTTTTTGTAACTCTAAAGAAAATAAAGAAATGGTATTGCAAACTATTAAACTTTTTGATATATTATATGTATGAATAAAAATATATTAGATGGGATTGCAGATCGTTTACATATTAAAGGTCTGAATCCGTTACTTTCACTAATGGTTTGGGAGTTGCTTTTATTATTAGTCTTGCTTCTTGCTGCTCTACTCGTCATTTCCATGAATTAAAAGACAATGGCTTTGGCAGTTGTTTGCTTTTTAATACACATTTATCAATATATTTTTCTGAGTAAATCAATCATCAAGACTGACCAAAGGTCTGAAATTATCATTTTTAATTTTAACACGACAGTATACAGCCATATTCATAAGTGAATAGGGCTTATTTTTATATTACTTTTCTCATGCGGTAATCTTTTTCTCCTCTCTCCTAAAGTGCTTTGAGAGAGAACTTCTCGGGTAAAAGACTTCAAAAAATTTTCTGTTAAAGACGGCCTCTTTTCTTATACTTCAAAATTAAGCCTTTCATTCTTTTAATTTTTGTTCTTAAAAATGCATCTTAGGGAGCAATTATCGCAGGGCAGAGTATGTTATAATATAAACATGACAAATGATGTAAAATTGATCGCTTTAGATCTTGATGGAACACTGCTGAACAGTGCAAAGGAGATTTCTGCTCCAAATATTGAAGCAATCCAAGAAGCACGTCAGAAAGGTGTAGAAGTAGTTTTGACGACAGGACGTCCTCTTGCAGCAATTCAACCTTTTTTGAAAACACTGAAGATGTTGGATTTCGATGACTTTAGCATTACTTTTAATGGCGGTTTAGTGCAACGTAATACAGGGGAAATTCTTTCAAAGAAAGTGTTGAGCTATGATGATGTTCGCCTCATCAAGCAGGAAACACAGGCTCTGGAAATCCCTTGCGATGTTTTGAGTGATGACATTGTCTATGTCACTGAGAGTGCAAGACAATCCCAATACGGTTTTATCAACAGCCTTTTGGAATTTCATCCTGTAAAATTTGAAGAGCTTGCTCCAGATGCAATTTATAATAAAATTGTTTCTTGTACAGATGCGGCTTTTCTGGATGCACAGATTCCTAAGTTTCCCAAAACATTATTTGACCAGTTTGAAATTTTTAAAACACGTGATATTTTGTTAGAATTCATGCCTAAAGGTATAAATAAGGCCTTTGGTTTATCAAAACTTATTGAGCAATTGGACATCACACCGGAAAATGTAATGGCCATGGGTGATGAAGAAAATGATTTAAGCATGATTTCATGGGCTGGTTATGGTGTTGCAATGGGGAATGCTGTACCAACAGTGAAGAAGGAAGCCAATATCATTTCAAGCTTTACGAATGATCAACATGCAGTTGCAGAAGTCATTCAAGAGTATGTTTTGTAGGAGGAAATATGGGATTATTTGATCGTTTATTTGGTAAGAAAAAAGAAACTGAAGAGGTTTCTGAAGAAGTTGTTGAAGTAAAAGAACAGCCAGAAGTTGAAGCTGAGGAAATCGTCGATGATAGAGCAGAAACTGATGAACAGGTTCAAAATGAGCCAGGTGAAGAAGTTTTAACAGAAACGATGCCTGAAGTTGTAGCTGAATTTGCAAAAGAACCTTCAGCAGCAGAAACGGAAGAAAAAGAAGAATTCCAAGAAGAATCTGAAATCTTGGAAGATGAAATTGAAGAGATTGAAGCAGCTGAAGTTGAAGCAATTGCTCCAAAAGAAGAAGTTCTAGAAGAGCCTGAAGCTTCAGTAGATTCATCCGTTCAAGAGCAAGAAACAACCAATATTGAAGAAAAATATGACAAGTCTTTAGAAAAAACTCGTAAGACTTTTGGTCAACGCTTTAATGCTTTTTTGGCTAACTTCCGTTCTGTGGATGAAGAGTTCTTTGAAGAGCTTGAAGAAACACTTATCATGTCAGATGTGGGTGTCGACTTAGCTTTAGAAGTTACAGAAGAGTTGCGAAACGAAGCTAAATTGGCAAATGCAAAATCACAAGAAGCATTACGTCAATTAATTGTTGAAAAAATCGTAGATAAGTTTGAGGATGAAAAAGTACCTTCTGAGTTAAATCTTCAGGACGATCTTACAGTTTTTCTTTTTGTTGGTGTAAATGGTGTAGGTAAGACAACAACAATTGGTAAACTTGCGCATCGTTATAAAAACGAAGGGAAAAAAGTTCTTCTTGCGGCTGCAGATACTTTCCGTGCTGGTGCGATTGATCAACTTGTGGAATGGGGCAAACGCTCGGATGTTCCTGTCGTAACGAAACCAGCTGGTTCTGATCCAGCCAGTGTGGTGTTTGATGCTGTCGTAAAAGCAAAAGAAGAAAACTATGATATTCTTTTGATTGATACAGCGGGTCGTCTGCAAAACAAAGACAACTTGATGAAAGAACTAGAAAAGATAGGAAAAATCATCAAGCGTGAGCTGCCTGCTGCACCACATGAAGTGATTCTTGCTTTGGATGCCACAACAGGTCAAAATGCTATTCAACAAGCTAAAGAATTTAGCGCAGTAACACCGATTACGGGGATTGCTTTGACCAAGTTAGATGGTTCCGCAAAAGGAGGGATTGTCTTATCTATCGTTCAGAGCTTGAAAATTCCGGTAAAACTTGTCGGATTGGGCGAAGGGATTAATGACCTTACAGACTTTGATGAAGAATTCTTTGTACGTGGTTTATTTAAAGAGCTCATCTAGTAAAAAATGTCTATCTGGAAAAGATAGGCATTTTTCCATTTTAGGATAAAGTGGTGAAGCTTCGCGCTAGGGTAGTTTATCGGGACTTGAAAAAAAACACAATTCACGATAAAATGGAAAGGTCTAATTAGAGAACTGTTTTATATAGAAAGGCTATCATGTCGTATTCAAATTTGAAGTTATTTGCACTTTCATCTAACCAAAAGTTGGCTCATAAAGTCGCAAAAGAAATTGGTATCCAAGTTGGAAAATCACGCGTGCTCACTTATAATGATGGTGAAGTCGAAGTTAAAATCGATGAAAGTATCCGTGGAGAACACGTCTTTATCCTCCAATCAACAAGTGCTCCTGTTAATGAAAACTTAATGGAACTGTTGATCATGATGGATGCCCTCAAACGTGCCAGTGCTGCCTCAATCAATGTGGTAATGCCTTACTATGGTTATGCCCGTCAAGACCGTAAAGCACGTGCACGCGAACCAATTACATCAAAATTGGTCGCTAACATGCTTCAAATTGCTGGTGCAGACCGCTTGATTACTTTTGATTTACATGCTGCTCAGATTCAAGGTTTCTTCAATATTCCTGTGGATCACCTTATGGGCTCACCATTGATTGCTGATTACTTCCGTCGTCACGGTTTTGCTAATGGCGATGACTTAGTCATTGTTTCTCCTGACCACGGTGGTGTAGGTCGTGCGCGTAAGTTAGCTGCTTTCTTGAAAGCACCAATCGCAATCATTGATAAACGTCGTCCGCGTGCCAACGTTGCTGAAATCATGAATATTATCGGTGATGTTAAAGGGAAGAAATGTATCTTGATTGATGACATGATTGATACAGCTGGTACAATTACTTTGGCTGCAAATGCTTTGAAAGAACTTGGCGCAACTGAAGTTTATGCTTCATGTACACATGCTGTTTTATCAGGTCCAGCTATTGAACGTATCGAAAGTTCAGGAATTAATAAGTTGGTAGTTTTGGATACTATTGAAATACCAGATGAACGTCGCAGTGATAAGATTGTTGAGATTTCAATCGCACCATTACTTGCTGATGCTATCATCCGTATTCATGAGAAACGTCCATTGTCACCACTTTTCGAATTACATATTCCTACTGAAAATTAAGAGCAGAGTGACCTTTAGGTCACTTTTTTGAAAAATGGAAATAGAAAAGATAAAAGAACTTTACCGCAACGTGGAAGAAGCAGAGCTTAATCAACGGGAGCGCACTTTAATAGCCTTACTTTCAGAGCAGAATACTGACTTTTCGTCTTTACCCCTAGGACGTTTTCGTATATTGCAATTTGCTGTGGCGGATTTTTCAGAACTTGTAGAAAATATAAAATTTATCTTGCCTGATGTCATACAAGAAAATACTGAAAAACAGTTCGTTATTGAAGAATATACCGGCAATAATCTGAGTAAATCAGAGCTTGCAGATAGTCTAAAAGTCTTGTCTCAAGATATGGGTGAGAAACTGCACTATTACATCGGAAGCTTTTCTTCCAAAGAAGAGCTCGAGCAAGTCTATCAAGAAGAAAAAGAGTTTTTTCAGCAAAAAGCAAGTTTTAGTGAATCTATTCTGGCTCAGGGTCTCCATCATGTCGAGAGTTTATTATTGAATAACATCAGACAAGAGCTTCTGCAAAGTCCTGAAGACAAGGCGTTAGTACGTGCCCTTTACACGACATACGGCAACCAAGCAGCTGCAGCAAAGCTGCTCTATGTTCATCGGAACACCTTACTCAATAAAGTAAAAAAATATGAGCAGAAATATGGCTTACAACTTGTAGGCAGTGACTTAGTTTTAGCATTTGGTCTAATTGGTCATGAATAAATTTCTGCTACAGATAAAAAGCAGCAATCTGCTTTTTTGATTTTTTTGATATAATAGAATTTGAGATTTGTAAATATAATTTATAAAAAACTTTAAGGAATGAAATATGGAATACAAACACATTGACATTGAAGCCAAGTGGCAAAAATACTGGGCCGACAATAACACTTTCCGTACAGGAACAGACAAAAACAAACCGAAATTTTATGCACTCGATATGTTTCCTTATCCATCAGGAGCAGGTCTTCACGTGGGGCACCCTGAGGGTTATACAGCAACAGATATTCTGAGCCGCTATAAACGTGCGCAAGGCTACAATGTCCTTCATCCAATGGGTTGGGATGCTTTTGGCTTGCCTGCCGAGCAGTATGCAATCGATACAGGTAATGATCCTGTCGAATTTACAGCGAAAAATATTGCTACTTTTAAACGTCAAATCAACAGCCTCGGTTTCAGCTATGACTGGGAACGTGAAGTAAATACAACTGATCCAGAATTTTATAAATGGACACAGTGGATTTTTACGAAGCTGTATGAAAAAGGTTTGGCCTATGAAGCTGAAGTAGCTGTTAACTGGGTTGAAGAATTAGGAACAGCTATCGCCAATGAAGAAGTCCTCCCTGATGGTACTTCAGAGCGCGGCGGCTATCCAGTTGTTCGTAAACCGATGCGTCAATGGATGCTGAAGATTACAGCCTATGCGGAGCGTTTGCTTAATGATTTGGAAGACCTGGACTGGCCAGAATCAATCAAAGAAATGCAACGTAACTGGATTGGTAAATCTGTCGGTGCGGACATCAACTTTAAGGTTGAGGGTAGCGATGAAGAATTTACAGTTTTCACAACGCGTCCTGAAACACTTTTTGGCTCAACATTTGCTGTTCTTGCACCAGAGCATCCATTAGTAGAAAAAATTACTACTGCTGAACAAGCTGATGCTGTAGAAGACTATAAACATCAAGCCAGCCTTAAGTCAGATTTGGCTCGTACAGACTTGGCGAAGGATAAAACAGGTGTTTGGACAGGTGCATACGCAATTAATCCAGTAAGTGGCAAGAAAATGCCTATCTGGATCGCTGATTACGTTCTTGCAAGCTACGGACATGGTGCAGTTATGGCTGTGCCTGGACATGATGAACGAGATTGGGAATTTGCTAAGGTTTATGATTTAGAAATCGTTCCTGTTTTTGATGGTGGAAATGTTCAAGAAGCCTGCCATGTAGAAGGCGGAAAAATTATAAATTCTGATTTCTTGAATGGTATGGAAAAAGAAGCAGCGATTGAAAAAATGGTTGCTTATCTGGAAAAAAAAGGTATTGGCTCTCGTAAAGTGACTTATCGTCTACGTGACTGGCTCTTTAGTCGTCAACGCTATTGGGGTGAACCAATTCCAATTATTCATTGGGAAGACGGTACAACGACTGCTGTTCCAGAAGAAGAGCTGCCCTTAGTATTGCCGAAGACTTCAAATATTAAACCATCAGGTACTGGTGAGTCGCCTCTGGCGAACTTAACAGACTGGTTGACTGTGACACGCGAAGATGGTGTAAAAGGACGTCGTGAAACAAACACAATGCCACAATGGGCAGGTTCGTCATGGTATTACTTGCGCTACATTGATCCTAAAAACAGTCAAGCTATTGCTGATCCAGAGCTTATTAAAGAATGGCTTCCTGTCGACATCTATGTCGGTGGAGCAGAACATGCGGTTCTTCACCTTCTCTATGCACGATTCTGGCATAAAGTTCTCTTTGACTTAGGTGTTGTTCCAACAAATGAACCTTTCCAAAAACTTTTCAACCAAGGAATGATCTTGGGTACTTCTTATCGTGACAGTCGTGGAGCTTTAGTTGCTACAGATAAGGTTGAAAAACGTGAGGGCTCTTATTACAATATTGAGACTGGTGAAGAGCTTGAGCAAGCTCCGGCTAAAATGTCTAAATCATTGAAAAATGTTGTTAATCCCGATGATGTTGTTAAACGTTACGGCGCCGACACTTTACGTGTTTATGAAATGTTCATGGGACCTTTAGATGCAAGTATTCCTTGGTCAGAAGAAGGGCTGGAAGGAGCACGTAAATTCTTGGATCGTGTGGTCCGTTTGCTCAGCAACAGCACAATCACTGAAGAAAATGATGGTAGCCTAGATAAAGTTTATAATGAAACAGTTAAAAACGTTACCGAGCGTTTGGATCACATGTTGTTCAACACAGCGATCTCTCAATTGATGATCTTTGTAAACGCAGCAAATAAAGCCAAAACATTACCACTCGAATACGCGAAAGGCTTTGTTCAACTTTTAGCTCCGTTTGCTCCTCATCTTGCAGAAGAACTTTGGGTTGAACTTGGTAACGAAGCAGGTATTTCTTATGTTGCCTGGCCATCATTTGATGAAAGCAAACTCGTTGAAGATGAAATAGAAATTGTTGTTCAAATCAACGGTAAGTTAAAAGCTAAAGTCATGATTGAAAAAGATTTACCAAAAGATCAACTTGAAAAAGTAGCTTTAGAAGCAGTCGAAGTGGAAGGCAATATCGTTAAAGTTATCGCAATTCCGAATAAACTGGTAAACATTGTTGTGAAATAATCTAAAAGAGCGAGAAAATTTCGCTCTTTTTCTGTTCATCCCCAAGCGTCAAAGCAAAAAGTCAGGATTTCATCGCGTTTTTTGCTACAATATGAATAGTTTTTGCTGTCATAAATGTACAGTGAAAGATTGAGCAATAGAAAGAAGAAACAATGCCTTTTTATACAACAAACGATGGAGTTCAGATAAATTACCATAGCTATGGTGCAGCAGAAAATCAAGCAATAGTTTTTATTAACGGCTATTCGGCGAGTGAAGTTACTTGGGCTTTTCAAGTTGATTACTTTGTTGCTGCAGGTTATCGCGTCGTCACTTATGATCATCGGAGTCATGGACAAAGCCAAGAAGTCGATTATGGGATGACCTTACATCGTCTGGCGACGGATTTGGAAGAGTTGATGAATGCCCTGAAACTTTATCGACCAGTATTGGTTGGACACTCGATGGGAGCAGCGACTATTATGGCATATGAAGAGCTTTTTACGGACGGAAAGTTAGCGGCCATCGTAACAGAGGATCAAGCACCTACATTTATGAAAGCGCCCGATTGGTTAGATGGGCAAACAGGTAAAACACTTGGTGAATTATCTGATTTTATTAAAGATTTTCCACGCACAAAATTAACCCATCGACAATTGACAGATCAAGTGAAACGTGTGTTGGGTAAAGGGATGTTACCCTTTAATTTTCAAAAGCATCAAGCCCTGCTTCAAAATGTGATTACGCAAGATTGGCGTCAGAATCTTACGCGTGAAACGGTTCCACATTTATTCTTTGCCGGTGGGTGTTCGCCTATTTTTCCGCCAGAGCATGCTCAGGCAGCACGTAACTTGCAACATAATGCGCAATCAGAGGTGAGTATTTTTGCAGATTGTGGTCATATTCTTCATGTAGAAAATATTGAGGCTTTTAACCAAAAACTCCTTAATTTCATTCAAAAAGTCCAATAAAAAAAGAGTTAGAAATAACTCTTTTTTTATTTTTCGTGAGGAGCGAGAGAAAGTTTATTTTCCTTAGCTTCTAAATATTCCATAAAAATAATTTTAAGTAAGGCTGCAACAGGTACGGCGACGAACATGCCTAATATACCAAAATAAGCGCCACCAATTGAGATAGAGATAATAACAATAATTGGGTTAACATTCAAAGCACCGCTCATGAGTTTTGGTCCGATAATATTTCCGTCAATTTGCTGAAGGATGATGAGCATAATAATTGTAACAAGCCCGGCTTCCCAACCGCCAGTAAAGAAAGCAATAACCATTGCGACAATCGAGGCAAAAATTGAACCAAAATAAGGAATCATGTTGCAAACACCAATAAGCAATCCTAAAGCTACTGAGAAAGGATTATGAGCGACGCCCGTCACGTGGAGGATAAAGAGTAAGAACGTGGATAAAATCCACATGATACATGCATCAATGAATTGTGTGGAAATAAATTTATAGAAGATAACATCTGTCTGACGAAGATAATATTTCACTGCCTTCAGATGCTCTTGTTTAGTAGAAATTTTTCCGAATCGAGAGACAATCTGTAGGATACTTTCTTTATAGAGCAAAAGATAGATTGAAATAATAATGCCAACGACAATCCGGAAAATTTGCGAAGCAAGTGTGAAAGTAAAGGTGCTCAGAGACTCAATGCCGCTAGTAATATAACGCGCAGCATCTTGTGCACTAAACGCATTCACAAAAGAGCGAATAGAGTCTTCGATTTGTAAAAAATTATCTAACTCTTGAAATTGGTTACTGCTGAGCCATTGATAAACATTTTGGTAAATGGTCGGTAATAAACGGAGAAATTCTAGCAAGTTACGAACGACAATCGGAAATAGATAATAAACAACAAAAAAGAGGAGAAGTAAGAAAATCATATAAGTGATAAAAATACTAATTTTTCTCGCATGATGTTGGATAAATTTTACATTTAAACGTTTAAAAAGCAAGCTAAGCTTTTGAATAGGTTTATCTAAAAAGTATGCAAAGATTGCTCCAAGAAAAAGAGGAGAGAGAATTTGTAAAAAATTCCCAATGCTTTTTGTAATGGGGTTAATGTTTGAAATGACATTAAAAAGTAAGAAAAGCACAACGAAAAAAAGTAGTCCGTTAAGCCAAAGGTTCCAGTTGATTTTTATTTTTCCCATGGGCGAGTTGTCCTTTCGGGTAAATTGATATAAAGTAGTTCCTTTTATTGTAATATCATTAGAAAACGATGTCAATTATTTTAAGAAAAAAACACAGTAATTCTGTGTTTTGGATAAAATAGGATCACTATTTATTGGTGACGATAGTCAACAATTTCAATGTGTGGGGCAATCTTTTCGCCATCGCCCATAATCTCAATCAAATGATTTGCTGTAACACGGACACGCATGTTTTCATCAAAATACATCATCCCCCAAGCTTTGCAGTAGAAATCACCTAAAGGTGAGCTGATTTTACCATCAAAAACTTTAGGAACTTCTCCTTTATTAACGGCAACAATACGATAACGTGTAATGCCACAGCAACTGCTTGAGAGTGTCTCATTACTTAAAGTATGATCAAAGTCTAAGACAAAGTCAGCAGGTTCATCTTCGATAAGTGCCAGTAGGCGCTGAGTAATAGTATCATCAAATGTAAGCTTCATAAAATTATTGTACTGCATAGCTATGGGGATATGCAGCAATTCAGCTTGAAAAAGAAATTATGTCCTCCCATAAAATTTTTAATTTTGACTTTAAAAATAGGAAAGGACATGTAGAAATTCGTCAACTCACTTTTATTTGTCCGCTTACTTAGAAGAAGCGTAAGGTCGGACTTTACAAAGCAGCATGAAAGCGATATAATGTTAGATGGAAATTTTTTTCATTATTATATTACTAGTAGGAGACCGATTTTAAATGACTAAGAAAAAAATCGTAGTCATCGGTGGTGGTGTTGCTGGGGTTCATGCAACACGTGAGCTTTCGAAAAAGCTTAAAGCGAATGCTGACATCACTTTGATTGACAAACATAGTTATCATACATCTATGACGCAACTTCATGAAGTTGCAGCTGGACGTGTGCCATTCACAACAGTTCAATATGACTTCCAAAAACTTTTGGGAAAACGTAAAAATGTGAGCCTTGTAACTGATGCTGTTGTCAGTCTTGATAAAGATAACAAGAAGGTTATCACTGAACAAGGAAGCTATGACTATGACTATGTTGTAGTTGCTCTTGGTGGTGAACCTAATGACTTTGGAGTACCTGGTGTTAAAGAACACGGTTTCACTCTTTGGTCACTCGAAGATGCTATGCGTATCAAACGTCAACTTGAAACTGTTGTTCAATATGGTTCAACAGAAGTTGACGATGAAAAACGCCGTGCACTTTTGACAATCTCTGTTGCAGGATCAGGTTTCACAGGGATTGAAATGGCTGGTGAATTGATTGACTGGCGTAAGAAAGTTTCAACAGATTGGAAAATTCCTGAGGAAGAAATCACAATCAACGTTGTTGAAATGATGCCAACAATCTTGAACACATTGGACCGCAAACAAGCAGACCGTGCACACGCATATCTTGAAAAGAAAAATGTTAATGTGTTGACAAACCACGGTATCGTTGAAGTTGCAGAAGACCACATCAAAGTAAATGTTGGTGGACGAGACGAAGAAAAAGTTTCAAAAGAAATTCCAACACACACATTGATCTGGACAACAGGTGTTCAAGGGAATACAGCAGCGCAGACTAATCTTAATGAAACAGAACGTGGACACCGCCTCCAAGCCAACGAATTTATGGAAGCAGTTGGTTTTGAAGATAAAGGTATCTATGTAGCTGGAGACGTCTCAGGTTATATCGAACCTGATACAGGTCGTCCAACACCACAAATCGTTGAAGCAGCAGAGCAAACAGCTCACACAGCAGCTTCAAATATCATCGCAGATATTAACGGTGGAAGCAAACATAAACACGAAAGCAAATACCAAGGAACAATGGTTTCTATCGGATCAACTTGGGGTGTTGCTAAAGTCGGAAGCATGCGTTTGACAGGCTTCTGGGCAATGTTGATGAAAAACATCGTTTACTTTATCTACACATTGCAAATTCGTTCTGCTCATTATTTCTGGCGTTATGCTTTGGATGAAGTTTTCCGTACAAAAGATAACCGTAACTTCATGCGTGGTCATACTTCACGCTTAGGTAACGTACTCTGGGCTGTGCCACTTCGTATCTTCTACGGTCTTGTTTGGTTGACTGAAGCAATGAAGAAAATTGTTGGAGAAGGTCAACTCTTTAACCCTACAACTTGGTTTGGTAAAGGTTCTTGGTTCACAGACGATCTTAAATTCCCATTTGCTTGGTTGCAAGAAGTGCCTAAACATGCCGATGCTGCTGCTGGCGCAACAGGTGAAGCTGCAACTAAAGCAGCCGATGCTGCTGCTGGTGCAACTGGCGCTGCTGCCAGTGGTGGTGCAGAAGCAGCTCACAAAGCGACAGAATGGGGTCTCTCATATGCTTACGGTACAGAGCCAATGCCAGTACTTGAAAAAGTACCACACTGGATGGAACCTATCTTTAAGTTCATGATTCCAAATCGTGACGTTGCATTGTTCATGCAAAAATTCATGTCTATCGTTGAAGTTTTACTTGCTCTTGCTATTATCTTTGGTCTCTTTACTTGGATTGCATCAGCTGTAACTGCTGCATTGACAGTGATGTTCGCCCTTTCAGGTATGTTCTTCTGGGTAAACATCTGGTTTATTCCAGTAGCAATTGCTTTAATGAACGGTTCAGGACGCGCATTTGGTTTAGATAAATGGGTTCAACCTTGGATTCAAAAAATACTTACCCAAGTATGGTATGGTAAATCTCGTTCAATTTATAAAGGACGTTAATAAAAAAATAGCTCGTGAGAGCTATTTTTTATTTTTGAGAAATTCCTTCTGAAATTGATTCTTGAACATTTATCAGCTATAATATAGAGTGTTCATGCTGTCTGGAAAAGATGGGCAGTATAAGAAAAATTAAACATCTAGGAAGTTTAATTGCTTGGAAACCAAAGAAATCATAGTGAAGGAAATCCCAAACGCTTTATGACATTTAAAACATTTTTAGAACTTGTCGAAATTAAAACCAAAATTGCCAGTATATTTCCCTATATTATTGGCTTACTGTTCAGTCTGAGTTATTTTAAAACATTTAATCTTGGCCTATCGTTTCTTTTTTTACTGGCCATGCTTATTTTTGATATGACGGTAACAGCGATTAACAATTATCAAGATTTTAAAAAAGCCAAAGATGAAATTTATCAAAAACAAGAAAATATTATTGGTAAAGCGAATCTGTCGCCAGATTTTGTCAGAAATTTGATAATTTTCATGGTCGTGGTAAGCCTGTGTCTGGGCTTCCTGTTGGCTTATTTTACAGGCTGGCTCTTTTTGGTGTTGGGGGGCATCGTCTTCTTTATCGGCGTTTTTTATACTTATGGTCCGATTCCTCTTTCTCGTATGCCATTGGGTGAAATATTTTCTGGTGGCACAATGGGATTTGGAATCTTTGCAATGGTGGTCCTCATCAATAGTGCAGAAAAACCTATCTTTAAACTTGATCTCAACTTTGCGGCAAATTCTTTTGCGCTTTCTGGAGATATAATGGGTGCTATAGCAATGGTTGTTGCGAGTTTACCCTTAGTCTTTACGATTGCAAATATTATGCTGGCTAATAACTTGCGTGATTTGGATACAGATATTAAAAATCATCGTTATACTTTAGTTTATTATATTGGACGTAAGCAAGGTATTCAGCTTTTTCAATTGCTTATGTACAGTGCATATTTCTTCATTATTTTAGGGTTTTTCATTGGAATTTTTGAATGGCCAACACTGTTGACTTTTCTTTCCTTTCCGATAATTCAGAAGAACTTGAAACAACATGCCGCAGAAGTTCCTGCGCCTCATAGCTTTGTTTATTCTTTAAAAAATATGGTTTTATTTAACAGTTCTTATGCTGTTTCTCTCCTTTTGTCCTTGCTGTGGCAAGCAGTGACAAAATAACTTTAAAAAGGTAGTTCCCTCTTTGGGACTACCTTTTTTATATGATATTTATTTTTTAGCTGCCGCAAGTTCACGTTCAAGAGCCAATCTTTGAACTTTCATTGTTGCTGTACGAGGTATTGCATCATAGTCCATAAGAAGCGGTTCATTTAGGAAGGGCATGTCAATGATGGAAGACCACCAAGCTTTCCAGTCCATTTCTTTACCTTCAGCAAGCGCCAAAATAGGTTGAGGATGTCCAGCAGCATCACGGATAATGATTACTTCGTCAAGGAAGTCATGTTGATCGAGGAGGAGATCTTCAATGGCTAAGTTTGACTCCACCTTGTCGATGAGGTCGACTTGACGATCATAAAGGAAGAGCACACCGTCTTCATCCATAATCCCCCAGTCACCTGTATCCCACCAGTCGCCATAAACTTCTTCAGCAAAACGACTGTCCTCTTTATAATAAGTGAGGGCACGCCCTTTAGAGAGAAAATGAATATGACCAGGTGTACCAGCAGGCAGCACATTTCCGTCAGCATCAGTGACACGCGCTTGGGAAAGTCCAGGCATACCGATGCCCATTTCACGTGCATTTGTAGTTGGTAAAGTACTAAGACGATGCTTTTTCCAAATCATTGGGCCGCATTCAGACTGACCATAGATTTGCAAGAACACAGGATTTTCCTCTTGAGAAGCAGCAAGGAAAGTATGCATCGTATCTTTATTGATTGCATCAAAAGTTGAGTGGAGATAACGAATAGATGCAAAGGCCTCGGGAGTTTCTTTCACAACATTTGCCAAACGAACAAAATGGTTTGGGTGTGTTTCAAAAGCCGTAGGACGATATTTTTCAAACATGCTCAGCACAGTATTTTTTTCTAAATTAGAAAGTGGCATAAGATCAAAGCCAAATGTCATGGCTGATGATATACCAATGTTAAAGCGGGAATGAACAGGTGAAATATGGAAGGCTAACAGTGAAGACTTGTCTGGCATCCAGTCCATCACTGTACGTTGCAAGACCCAACGCCAGCCCATAGATTGAGCAGAGTGCGCAATCAGTTTCGGAATCCCAGTGGTACCTGAGGTATGTGTGAGATAAGCAATCTCATCCGTCGCTAATTGTTGATTACTTACCTCAGGACTATTAGTCAGTGAAGCAAAGTCAGAGACGAAGAGTTTGTGGTCTTCCTTTACATTGTTCAATTCCTGAACGACAGAAGCTGTATCCTCATCGAAAATGAGCCAAGGGGTTTCAAGACGTGCAGCAAGAGTATCCATTACGGGTGAAGAAAAGTGATGGGAAATCATTGCAGGCACAGCCCCCAGATAGGATACAGCAACAGCAAGAAGGTAAGTGTCAAAAGCACTTGATTTAAAAATGATGACCTTGTCTTCTTTTTTAATTCCCAAGGTTGCCAAATTATAAGCTTTTTGCAAGACTGCTTCGTGGACGCTTTGATAACTTGTCTCAAGCTCTAATTCTGGGAAAGCGTTTAACTTTTTATCGAAAATAAAACGACTTTTGGGAAACTTTTCAGCAGATTCTTTGAAATTTACATAAAGATTCAGAGGTTTGTGATTGAATTTCATTGAAATCTCTCTTTCTATTTTTCTAAAGTTTATTATATCACAAACTCTTGGTGAGAATTGAGGAAAAAATGTCTTTTTTTTGTTTTTTAATCATTAGAGAATAGTCTGAAAAGTCCACGTAAAATGGGAAAATTAGCAAACTTATCTTTTTGCTAAAGGTCCAGTTTTATATAGATATGAAAGCGTATTAGTGTTATAATGATTTTAAGAATAAATTGTTTCGGTGGAATATAAAAAAGTTCCAGCGGAAAGCTTTGCTGAGCAAAGTTACGGAGGAAATATGGAAAATTTACGTTACAAAAGTGTATTTGACATTATTGGCCCTGTAATGGTTGGTCCCAGTAGTTCCCACACTGCCGGTGCTGCCCGTATAGGAAAGATTATTCGTTCAATTTTTGGCGAATTACCCGAGAAGGTTGAAATTCATTTGTATGAGAGTTTTGCCAAAACTTATCGTGGACATGGAACAGATGTCGCTTTGGTTGCCGGTGTATTAGGGATGGATCCTGATGATCCTCGTTTACGTGATGCACCACGCATTGCCCACGAAGAAGGGATGGAAGTGACATACGTGCCGCATCCAGAAGATAAGGCAGATCATCCTAATACAGCGCGTCTGATTTTGAAAAAAGGAGACCGTGACATGAGTGTCACAGGGATTTCTATTGGCGGGGGCTTGATTCAAGTGACCGAACTCAATGGTTTCGACATTTCTATTTCAGCAGGGATGCCAACCTTTGTTATTGTCCATCAAGATGCACCAGGTATCTTGGCGCGTCTCGGAGCTATTTTTGAAAAGCATGATATTAACGTGGCTCAAATGAATTTGACACGTGAAGCTAAAGGTGAAAAAGCAATCATGATTATGGAAGTAGACAGTTTCGATGTCGAAGAAGCTTTTGAGGAAATGAAACACATTCCGAAACTTTCTGCTGTAAATTTCTTTAAATAAGGGGGAATTATGTTTTCAAATGTACAAGAACTGCTTGAAGATGCAAAAGCATATCCATCAATTGCTGAATTGATGATTGCAGAAGAAATAGAACAAACAGGCGCGAGTCGTGAACAAATCATTGAGATGATGGAACATAACTTAGCGACAATGATGGCATCAATTGAGGAAGGACTACTTGGAAATAAGTCAACAACAGGACTTACAGGTGGCGATGCCAAGAAAATGGATGAATACATTAAAGCAGGAAAAGCGATATCGGGCGATGTCATTTTAGGGGCAGCGCGTGATGGTGTAGCTGTAAATGAAGTCAATGCGCAAATGGGACTTATTTGTGCGACACCAACGGCTGGTTCAGCTGGATGTCTCCCTGGTGTACTCTCCGCAGCAACGAAGAAGTTAGGGCTTACACATGACCAACAGGTAGAGTTTATCTTTACCGCAGGTGCTTTTGGTTTAGCAATCGCAAACAATGCAACAATTGCTGGTGCTGAAGGAGGCTGTCAAGCAGAAGTTGGATCGGCATCGGCCATGTCTGCAGCTGCTTTGGTCATCATGGCTGGAGGTACGGGCGAGCAAGCCGGAATAGCTTTAGCCTTGACACTCCAAAACATGTTGGGCTTGATTTGTGACCCTGTTGCAGGCTTAGTAGAAATTCCTTGTGTCCACCGCAACGCTATGGGGGCTTCTCAGGCCATGATTTCCGCAGATATGGCTTTAGCTGGTGTTAAAACAGTTATACCAGTGGATGAAGTGATTACATGTATGTACAATGTAGGACGCTCATTACCCTCTGCGCATCGTGAAACGGGTGAAGGGGGCCTTGCTGCAACACCAACAGGCCGCGAAATTATGGAACGCATCTTTGGTGACGGAAAATAATAATATTGAAGATAAAAGACCCTTTTTGAAAGTCAATACTTGCCTTAAAGGGTTTTTTTATTTATAATACAGAGTTGTGACTTGACATTTATAGTTTACAGTTGTAAACTATAGTTGTAGTAAAAATAAAGTAAGGAGCGCCAATGAACGAAACAGAATTTAATATATCAAATGCAGAATTGATTGTTATGCGTGTTATATGGTCGCTCGGCGAAGCACGAGTTGATGAGATTTCTTGTCAAATTTCGCCCGATTTGGATTGGTCTCTAGCAACTGTTAAAACCTTGCTGGGGCGCCTCGTGAAAAAGGGAATGCTAAGTACTGAAAAAGAAGGGCGTAAGTTTGTTTATCGTCCTTTAATGGCAGAATGTACAGCTATTCAAATGATGGGACAGTCTTTACTTGAAAAAGTTTGTGAAACAAAACAAGTGAAGCTCTTAGCCGATATGATCGCCTTGTCAAACTTAACTTCAGAAGATGTAGCAAGTTTACAAGAAGCGTTAAAAAATAAAGAAACAGTTCAAGAAACAACTTGTACTTGTTTAGAAAATTTTAATTCTTGCAGCTGCCAACACGTCAGCTAATATGGAGGAGAGAGAATGGAAAAAGAAAAATTCGTAATTAAAGGTATGACTTGTGACCACTGTGCCATGCATGTGACTTCAGCACTCGAAGGACTTGCTGGTGTAAAATCCGCAAAAGTTTCTTTAAAAAAGAATGAAGCACTTGTGAAATTTGATGCTGCGACAACACCAGTAGAAGATTTAGCAGCAGCTGTTAAAGAAGCCGGCTACGAATTAGTAAAATAAAAAAGCTGTCCTTAGGGGCAGTTTTCTCTGGAATGTATTGTTTACATTTGTAAATTTAATAAAGGAGTAGAAAATGAGAAGTCAAAACTTTGTCATCACGGGTATGACTTGCGCAAATTGTGTGAATACCGTATCCAAAGCATTGAATAACTCGAATAAAATCCAAGAAGCGACGGTCAACTTAGCAACGGAAAAAGCAAAAGTTATTTTTGATGATAGCATTAGTGATCAAGATGTGATCAATATAGTTGAAAAGGTAGGCTATGGTGCTATTGTAAACGATAAAGCGCATCAAGAAAAAATTGCAGCTCAAGCACGTCGAAGGAATCGTAATTTACGATTGTCATTGCTCGTGTCCGTAATTTTGACTCTGCCTTTAGTACTTGCTATGTTTGAAGGGGTGTTGGGCACACATTATTTAATGTTTTTACACCATCCTGTTTTACAACTCATTCTTGCCACACCGGTTCAGTTTGTTATTGGTTGGCGCTTTTATGTGGGGGCCTATCATGCATTAAAAAATGGGAATGCCAATATGGATGTTCTTGTAGCACTTGGAACCAGCGTTGCTTATTTTTCGAGTTTAATTTTAGCGGTATTTTTGGGACAAGAGAATGCTTTGAATTTTGAATCAGCTATGGTAATTATCACCTTAGTTGTTTTAGGAAAAGTCCTTGAGCACAATGCCAAGGAAAAAACAAGTCAGGCAATCACGAGTTTGATGAGCAGTAGGGTCAAAAAGGTTCACACAGCAGATGGAGAGCGCCCGCTTGAAGAGGTCCAAATCGGTGATGTCATTCAAATTTATCCAGGAGAAAAAGTACCTTTGGATGCGATGATCCTTAAAGGTAAAGCGTCTTTTGACGAAAGTCACTTGACTGGCGAATCTTTACCTGTCGTCAAGGGGGATGATGATACGTTATTTGAAGGGGCCGTGAATTTAGACGGATCCATTAAGGCTGTTGTAGTTCGAGATGTTAACGATTCAACCATTTCTCGAATGGTTGAAATGATGGAAGAAGCGCAAGCTTCAAAACCAGATATCCAAAAATTTGCGGATAAAATCTCAAATGTCTTTGTTCCAATCGTTTTGGTGATTTCACTTGTGACTTTTGTAGCAACATGGTCCTTTACTGGAACATTATTGACTGCCATTATGCATGCTGTGGCAACTTTAGTTATTGCTTGCCCATGTGCACTTGGTTTAGCAACACCAACCGCCATTATTTCAGGAACAGGACTTGCGGCTAAGAATGGTTTGCTGCTGAAAAATGCCAACGCTTTGGAACTGACGAATAGCGTTACAACAGTTTTCTTTGATAAGACAGGTACGATCACGACAGGTGAATTTGAGTTGTCTCAGTTTGAGGGTAACGATGAAGCATTTAAAATTTTAGCAAGTTTAGAAAGTCATTCGCATCATCCGCTAGCTCAAGCCGTAAAAGCTGAGGAAATCTATGAGGTAGAAAACCTTAAAGAAATTGCGGGTCGTGGACTTTCGGGAGAAATAAATGGGCGTCAATATTATGCAGGGAATGCAAAACTGATGCAAGAGCAGGGGTACGATGTCACATCAAGCACAGATACTGTTATTTATCTTGCAGATGATGTAAGCCATAGAGCTACTGCAACCTTTAAATCTTCTATTAAACAAGAAAGCGTGCAAACTGTAGCAGCACTGAAAAAAGCTGGTATTAAAACGGTGATGTTGACAGGAGACAATGAAGATTCTGCTAAAAAAATCCAAGAAATTGTCAATTTGGATGAAGTGAAAAGCAATCTATCACCTGAAGATAAGGCTAAAATTGTCCAAGAAACACCACATTCTATCATGGTAGGTGATGGAATCAACGATGCTATTGCATTAGCAAGTAGTACTGTAGGAGTTGCCATGGCAACAGGGTCAGACATTGCGATGGAAGCAGGAGATGTGACCATTATGGGTGGGAAAATCCATAAATTACTCGATCTATTTAAAATCTCTCAAAAAACCTTAAGAAAAATCAAACAAAATTATTTTTGGGCCTTTATCTATAATATTATTGGTATTCCATTGGCAGCTTTTGGATTACTCAATCCAATGATTGCAGCAGCAGCGATGAGTTTATCAAGTGTTTCTGTAATTTTGAATTCCTTACTTTTGACGAAGACAAAAATTTAAGGTATGCTAAAAATAAAAGAAAAAATTCACTTTTGTTCGTGAATTTTTTTCGTATTAAACGTATAATAGGAAAAGATGAATTTAGAAGCAAAACTCAAGGAAATATTTGGCTATGAAAGTTTCCGTCAAGGTCAAAAACAAATAATAGAGCAAGTTCTACAGGGAAAAGATACACTGGGGATATTGCCAACAGGAGCAGGGAAATCTATTTGCTATCAATTACCTGCCCTTTTACAAGAAGGCGTTACACTTGTGGTCTCGCCTTTAATTTCTCTGATGAAGGATCAGGTGGATCAGTTAAATATTGCAAATATACCAGCAACTTTTATTAATTCGACAGTCGATGAGCAAGAAACTTATTTCCGAATGCAACAGATTGAAAATGGCGAGGTTAAAATCTTGTTTGTTGCGCCTGAACGGTTTGAATTAGAATCTTTTAACTATTTTTTGCAGCACCTTCCTATTGACTTGGTTGCAATTGATGAAGCGCACTGTATCTCCCAATGGGGACACGATTTTAGGCCTTCTTATGTTACTTTTGCGAAACGTTTGGCTGATTTACCTACTTCGCCCACACTTTTAGCACTAACAGCTACAGCCACACCTCGGGTATCTGCAGATATTCAAGATTTATTACAAATCTCTGAAGAGAATACTGTTAAAACAGGTTTTTTACGTGAAAACCTACGCTTTGAAGTTGTTAAAGGAAAAGATAAACGCGATTTTTTAAAGTCCTACCTAAAAGAACATGCAGACGAATCTGGCATTATCTACGCCAACACACGTAAGGAAGTAGAAGAAGTTACGGAATGGTTAAACCGAAATAATTTTCCTGCTAAACGTTATCATGCTGGTCTATCAGAGTTAGAACGTCAAAAAAATCAGGAAGATTTTCTTTATGATGAAGTTCCCATTATGGTGGCAACGAATGCTTTTGGAATGGGAATCAATAAGAGCAATGTTCGTTTTGTGATCCATTATGGGATGCCTGCCACTATTGAAGCCTACTATCAAGAGGCAGGTCGTGCAGGACGAGATGGGCTTGATTCGGATGCTATCTTATTATTTTCGCCCAACGATGTTCGGCTCAGAAACTTCTTGATTGAACAAGGGGAAGGGAGTGAGCAGCATAAGGAGCAAGAATACGAAAAGCTCAGACAGATGCAAGCCTACACCAGTTCCGAAACCTGCCTGCAAGGCTATATTTTGCAGTACTTTGGAGATGCGGGAGAGGACTGTCATAAATGCTCAAATTGTTTAGATGACCGGGAACGTACCGATGTTACGCTTGATGCTCAAAAAGTTATGTCCTGTATTATTCGAATGGAGCAACGTTTTGGAAAAACAGCAGTCGCACAAGTTTTAGTGGGTTCAAAAAATAAAAACTTGGCGCGGTGGAATTTTGAAAAACTCTCAACTTTTGGCATAATGAAGGGGTATTCGCAAAAAGCAGTTGGAGAACTGATTGACTTTTTAGCGGGAGAAGGATACTTATCTGTTTCCGCAGGAAAGTTTCCCTTACTTGGGGTTTCTGAGCGTGGGATAGCTGTTCTACAAGGGAGAGAACAAGTCTGGCGACGTGCGGCATTAAGTATTAATAAGCAACAAGCTGCAACCAGTGGTACATTTAATGTGGAGTTATTTGAAGAATTACGTACATTACGTCTTGACATTGCTAAATCAGAAGGCGTTCCTCCCTTTATGATATTTTCCGATGCTTCATTGAAAGACATGACAAGAATTATGCCTTTAGACGAAGAGACTTTTTTAGAAGTTTCCGGTGTAGGTCAAGTGAAGTTGAAAAAGTATGGTCAAGTGTTCCTAGAGGCATTAAATATCTATAATCAAGGATAATATAAAAATAGAGAAGCATTGGTCTTTCTCTATTTTTTTATTTATATCTTGACAAATGTAAGCGTTTAATTTACAATGTATACAAATAGTATATACTAGATAGTATATAAAACAAAAAGGAGCATTTATGTGGGGAATTATTGCAACGTGGCGAATGGCTCATGATGGGGTCTGCAAAGCGCAAGAGCTTTTGAGCAAAGGAGGAGAGGCCGGAGAAGCATTAGAAGAAGCGATAAAAGAGGTTGAAGATTATCCTTATTATAAGTCTGTCGGATATGGCGGACTACCAAATGAAGCAGGAATTTTAGAAATGGATGCTGCTTACATGGATGGAGACAGCTTTAAAATTGGTGCAGTGGCAGGTATTACAGATATTGCCAATCCCATAGCAGTAGCAAAAGCCTTATCAGAGGAAAAATTTAACAGTATGCGGGTTGGCCCAGGGGCAAGACAATATGCCATTGAAGCCGGCTTTGAGCAGAAAAAAATGTTGACAGAACGCGCCAAAAAAATATGGGAGCGACGTTTAGAAGAAATGAAGCGCACAGGTCTTTCAGCTTATGACGGACATGATACGGTAGGTATAGTTGCCTTAGACAGCGGTAGAAAAATGGTCGCAGGAACTTCAAGTTCTGGTCTCTTCATGAAAAAGTCTGGCCGGGTTGGAGATTCTCCGCTCTCAGGTTCCGGTTTTTATGTCGATAGTCAGGTTGGAGGGGCTACAGCCACAGGACTTGGTGAAGACTTGATGAAAGGAATTTTATCTTATGAAATCGTTCGGCTTATGTCTGAGGGCCATACGCCACAAGAGGCTTGCGATCAGGCGGTGTATTCTTTTGAAGATAAATTGAAAGAAAGGTATGGCAAAGCAGGAGCTTTTTCACTCGTAGCACTGGATAAAGAAGGAAACTGGGGCGTGGCAACTAATGTAGAATTTACCTTTAGTGTGGCTACCCACAAACAAGAGCCAAGCATCTTCATTGCACATCCAGAAGCCAATCACAAAACAAAAATCGAACCCATTAGCCAAGAATGGCTAGATGCTTACGAAGCAAGAATTAAAGCACCTATCAAATAGGTAGAAGGAGAAATTGATGTTTTCAAAGCTTGAAAAAATTATGTTGCCCCTGGCTGAAAAAATAGGACGTAACAAGTATCTTATCGCAATAAGAAATGGTTTCCTCGTTTCAACACCCCTATTGATTGCGGGATCTTTCTTTTTACTGCTAGCAAATTTTCCTATTCCTCAATGGATTAATTTTTTGGAAACCACGGTTATTAACAGTAAGACAGGGACGACCTTAGCTGAAATGATTACCAAACCTGCTGATGCGACCTTTACGATTATGGCTGTGTTTGCGGTTGTGGGAATAGGTTATTCTTTTGCGAAAGAAATTAAGGCAAATCCTATTTTTGGAGCGGCAGTGACCTTAATGTCATGGTTTCTTCTGATGCCATACTCTGTTACCGGAGAAGTGACCGTCGAGGGCATGGCAAACCCTGTATCGGCTACCTTAACAGCTCTCCCCCTTTCTTGGGTCGGAGCAAAAGGTATTTTTATCGGGATTATCTGTGCCTTTGTTTCTGTCAATCTCTATCAATTTGCTGTCAACAGAAAATGGGTCATCAAAATGCCTGAAGGTGTACCACCAATGGTTGAAGACTCCTTTGCTGCTTTGATTCCAGGCGCTTTTGTTATGCTCATCTTTTTTGCACTGAACTTGATATTGAACATTTTTGGAACAAATGCTTTCGACTTAGTTTTTAACTTTTTACAAATCCCCTTGCTTCATCTGGGAGATACAGTATGGGCAATGATTATTGCTTATATCTTTCTTCATGTTTTCTGGTTCTTCGGGGTCAACGGAAGTTCAGTCGTTGGTGCGGTTTTTAATCCTATCCTTCTGACGCTTTCTCTCGAAAATGTAGAATACTTTAAAAATGGTACCGGAGCGCCTCATATTGTAAACGCTCAATTTCAAGATTTATTTGCAACCTTTGGAGGTGCTGGATCAACACTTTCTTTATTAATTGCGATGTTAATTGTTTGCCGTTCAAAACGGATTAAGGAGTTAGGTAAGCTTGCTTTAGTACCCGGAATATTTGGGATAAATGAGCCGATTATTTTTGGTCTCCCTATTGTACTCAATCCTCTCATTTTTATTCCTTTTGTCTTAGTCCCAACTTTTAATATTATTGTTTCTTATATTATGATGAACCTTCATCTTGTGCCGATCACCAACGGTGTTTTGATTCCGTGGACGACGCCGATTATTATTTCAGGCTTCTTGGCAACCAACTGGGCCGGAGCACTTTTGCAGCTTGTTTTGCTTATTATTGGTGTATTCATCTATATTCCTTTTATCAAAATTATGGATGTACAATACATGAATGAAGAACGTCAAGCTGCTGATGCAGAATTAGAAGCTATTACTGAGGAAATGTTGAGCTTTGATAACTTATAGGAGGATAGAATGAGACTTGTAATGATTTTAAATCAAATTCAAGCAGGAATGGGAACAAAGGATGATGTAAAAGTTCCACTTACTGCTACAAAAGAAGTGATTGGACCAGGAGTGACTTTGAAACCATTGCTTGCTGAGCATGAACAAAATTTGTTGGTTACGATTTACATGGGGGAACAGACCTATAGGGAAGCACCAGATGTTGTTCAAAGAAAGATCAAAGGGATGTTGCAACGTCTTAATATTGAGGGTGTAATTTGCGGACCTTCTTTTAACTATCCTGAGTTTTCAAAAATGTCATTGGAGCTTGCTCAAGATATACAAGAAAATACATCTCTCAAAGTAGTCTGTGCCATGTCCGAAGAGAACCAGGCTTTAATTTCGGCTTACAAGGAAGCCATTGATATTGTAAAAATGCCTAAAAAAGGTGGCGTAGGACTTAACGAATCTTATAAGGCTATTTGTAAAGTTTTACAAGCAAAAGAAAACAATAAGTTACGTGAAGCATATAAGCAGTTCGTTTTTTAAACAGAAGAGCATTCTAAAGAGGTAAGAAATGTATAGGACAGAAATTGAACAAAATTGGGAAGAATATGTTGCGCTGTTAAAAGAAGCAATCGCAATTCCCAGCGTCAAAGGGAAGGCCGAAGCTGGAGCGCCTTTTGGAGTTGAAGCCCGTCAAGCGTTAGATTATGTCATAGGAAAAGCCAAAACTTACGGTTTACAAACCCAAATTATCAAAGATGCTATGGGCTATGCTCAATTAGGAGAAGGTGAGGAATATATCGGAGTGGTTGGTCACCTTGATGTAGTTGCTGCGGATGGGCAAGGCTGGTTATCGTCTCCCTTTAAGGTTGATGAGCGTGAAGGCTATTTCTATGGGCGAGGTGTGTTAGACAATAAGGGACCCATCCTGTCCTGTTTATTTGCTTTGAAATTACTAAAGGAAAGAAATTTCAAACCTCGTCTGCCGATACGCATTATTTTTGGGACTGATGAAGAAAGCGGATCAGCGGATGTGCCCCTTTATTTGTCCGAAGAAAAGGCCCCCGTTTTTGGTTTTACACCGGATTGCAAGTTCCCAGTAGTTTACGGGGAGCGGGGCGTTGTTGCTCTTGAGTTGACGACAAGATTTGCTCACGGTGTACTGGATACATTGGGTGATTTTCATGGTGAGATGGCTAAAGACTTTGTTCCTGATGACATTCAACTCTCTGGTGGACATCAGACTTATAGTGCCAAAGGATTGCGGACCCCAAGCAATGCGCCAGAATTAGGAAAAAATGCAATTACCGCCTTGGCAAGTGTGCTTCAAAATAATTTAGAAAATAAGGAGCTGAGGGACTATTTCTCATGGCTCACACATAGCTTTCATGAAAAACATTTTGGTCAAGGAATAGGTATTGCCTTTTCGGATCAAGAAAGTGGGCGTTTAATACTTACGCCATACAAAATCAAAAGAGAAAACAATGACATTCGTCTGTCGCTTAGTATTCGTTATCCGGTAACTGTGACAGAAGAGCAGGTCATTAATGCTCTAAGCGAGAATATTTACGAAGGCACAAGCATCAACATTATCCGCAGTCTACCCGGAACCTATGTTGACAAGACGAAGCAAGAAATACAAAAGCTATCGAGGATTTACGAAAAAGTGACAGGGTTAAATGGTCAACCTGTCACAACGACAGGAGCGACTTATGCGCGGTCAATGCCGAACATTGTGGCTTTTGGTCCATCTTTTCCAGGTGAAAAAGGAATTGCCCATAAGGAAAATGAATATATAAACATTGAGCATCTTAAACAAATGGTAGAAATTTACATGGAAAGTATCGAGAGGCTCTGTCAATAAGAAACTTTAAAAAAGAAGATAAGCGTGATAAAATAAGGGTAATGAATATTGAACGAAAAGAAAGCAAAGCTAAGTTTTTAGTTGTTTCTGAAGAAATAGAAAAAAGAATTGAGCAAGGTACGTATGTGTCTGCTCAAAAACTTCCTTCCGAGTATGATTTGGCATTGGAATTTGGCGTGAGCCGTTTGACTGTCCGTAAAGCCATGGAAGATTTGATGACCAAACAGATTGTGATCAAGAAAAAAGGAAAAGGCACTTATGTGATTGAACAACCCAAGATTCAAAGCGGAGGCATGGGGTTGAAGTCCTTTACCGAAGCAGCAGAAGCTATGGGCAAAGTTGGGCAAACCCGTCTGCTGAATTTTAAAAAATTGAAGGAAGTGCCAGAAGGAGTTGTAAAAGCACTGAATAACACAACGGAACTGGTGGAATTACAGCGATTGCGTTTGCTCGACGATGAGCCAATGACTTTAGAAAAACTCTATTTTGCAGAACAATTAATCACGGGAGCAACGGAGAAAGAGCTGACTGGATCTCTCTTTTCCATTATTGAGAAGAAAATAGAAATTGGCTATTCGCACCAAGAGATTGAAGCTATTCTGGCTACCGAAGAGCTTGCTCAGTTACTGGAAGTGAAAGTGAACAGTCCGGTTTTCCGCGTACACTCTACAGCTTTTGCCTTAGACGCTCGTCCTATCTTATACGATATTTCTTATTATCGTGCGGATAAATATTCTTTCAAGAACACTTTGATTCGCCAGCATTAAAGCTAAACAAAAAACCGCACTTAAGGGAATGCTCTTAAGTCAATACAAGTAAAAAGTTCCAACACTGTAAAAAGGTGTTGGAACTTTTTTGTTTCCTCTTGTAAGAAGCCTCATACAAATGAAACTCTACTGAAATCATTTTGACATCAAAAATACAAATGTTAGAATTAAATAAGAAACATTCTTAGATATATGTAATAAAAGACTTGACGAGGGAAACGCTATGACTTATAATCAGACAGCACAGCACAGCACAGCACAGCACAGCACAGCACAGCACAGCACAGCACAGCACAGCACAGC